>Ga0154322_106_pt1 | contig 121535 bp, 110 predicted proteins | sample RifGroA2_FD_115850 | JGI IMG/M metagenome (GOLD analysis project Ga0154322, IMG submission 115850) | Bdellovibrionales bacterium GWA2_49_15 | reverse complement strand
AATCTTTCAATTGGTGGTTAAAGCAATAATCCCTGACGAGCTGACCTGAGTGTTGTTGGGCCTCGACGTGTTGACGCCAAAAATCCTTACGTTCTTTTTTTGTCATGAAATCCTCCTTGATGAAACTCAAGGATAATGGGAAAATTAAATCAGAAAAGATGGGATGATGGCGCGCTTACAGTTTATCGGCCTTGCCCTCGATAAGTGGGCCAGCAATAGCGGCGTAAAATTATATTTTTCAAGGCCGGGAAAGCCAACAGACCAGGCAAACATCGAATCCTTCAACGGAAAGTTCCGAGATGAATGTCTTAACATGCACTGGTTTACCTCTCTCGACCATGCAAAAGAAATTTGTGAGGCATGGAGAATTGATTACAACGAAGAAAGGCCACACAGCTCTCTTGGATACAAAACACCAAAAGAATTTGCGGAAGGATTAGAATTTATGATAGCCAGTTAGCGAGTGCCAAGTCTTCGCTCTGGATCAAGATGGGGGGAAGGTCAACATCGCAGACCCATAGGAGCAAAGAATAGAATTAATAGCTTTAGTTTTTTGATTTGCTTTCAATTAAGACTAGCATGTCCTTAACATTCTTTAAGTTTGATAATTCTCCAAGTGCAAATTTTATACCCCATTCTTTTTCTATAGCTACAATGAGATTAATGTGCATTAGCGAGTCCCAGTCTTCAATGTCGTTGGCGCATGTTTCAGGTTTCAATACTATTGAATCATCATCAAATATATCACGAAATAGTTCTTGTAGCTTGCTATTAGTTTCCATAATATCTCCTAAGTTTAAATTCATGTGTAATCATTATTCCTGTTTTTGTGCAACAATAACGCAAGATATTGTTGCGGCTCTTTTTATAGCTGACTCTAAAGTGTAGCCGGTCATGGGATAAAAAGATTTATTAATAATCTTGTATCCGTTGCTCTCGACCAAATCAATGCTTTGTTCAACAGTCTTTAAATGGTAGATATGGTCGATTGCTGGGGAATTTATAGGAATATTAATAAAAATATAAGCATTGTTATTCATTTTTTTTGAAAGCTCGCGGAGTATCTTATCGGGATTTTCAACATGCTCAAGAACCTCACTAATAACCACAGAATCAAATGAATTGCTTTCTACATTGGTCAACTCTTCTGCATTTATTCGGCAAAATTTAATATCAGCTTTTCCCTCTAATTTATGCAAGCACTGAGCGGTATGCTGCAATGAGCTTTCGCTGATATCCCATGCTTCTGCATATTGACAAAAATGGTTCTCGGCAATTAAATAAAGCAAAAGTCCATGCCCGGGGCCAATCTCCAAATGCTTAAATGGTTTATGGAATAAGCTGCAGTAATAATTTTTCAAGTGAAAAATTGCATCAAATTGATTCTTCCAAAGTACTTGGGTCAATAGAAGACCATCTAAATATTTATTCATGTAATCTGGTTTCGTATAAACTTGCTCAGCCACATCCTTAAACTTTGTGAAGCGATAAGAATAATTTCTTTTAAAATAGAGTCCTTCAGTGGTTAATTGCTCACAAGTCCATAAATAATTCTTGATGCAGTTAAACAGATCATCGCTTTTTAGTTTTAATATATATGTCGCGATTTCTTTTGAAAACGAGATCTCCCTCTCTGTGCGAGATTTGAAGCTATTTTTTAGGAATTTTTCATGTGATGGAGAAATTGAAAGAACACAATCTAGCAATTGATTAAGAGAACTATTATTATTGATCATCATAAATTTAATTTGACATACATTTTTAGATGCCCGATTCCTTATTCATTTCCACTCTTGATCAAAGACTCTTGCAATAACATACTCAAGGCCATGGTTACCATCAAAAAAATGTTTATTAGTAAGGTTATAGGGGCTAGGGTTATAAGATCCGAGAACTTTAATGCCTTTCTTTTTTGCAAGTTGTTTTAGAAACAATTCAATGTCATTGATAATTCGAAATTTTGGATCATTAAAGAGTAACTTATAAGTAGTGGGATGGTAAGGAGGCAAGTAAAAAACCACTTGGACATTTTTCCCAATTAAATATTGTATAAATGTGCTAAAAATATCGAGATTGTCCATTTCAGTAAACCCACTTAGGCTGTAGGGATTTGAACCGGCCCAAAGTGCAGCAGACTCCGTTTCATTTTCATTTGGATATCTGTGACTGAAGGGATAGTAATAGCTTCCATCAATGTCTTTCAAGGTCGTATCAAGGGCAACATTGTCAACAATTCTGAAAAAATCTTTTACTTTACCCTGTCTGGCAATGAGATATTTAATATTTGCCTTTGTATAGTCGTAACTAATTAGACCTAACAGTCGAAGATAATTGTAGGCTTTGTTATACCTTGTCTCGCTATCCACCTTTCTCTTTAATTCGAGTTTATTGGCCAGAAATGAATAGTACTGGCTCCATTCCTGCCATTGAATCTTGCCGTTATTTTTATTAAAGATCCATGGATCGATACCCAAAATAATCATTTGAGGAAGTTTCTTATGGATTAGTTCGTAAGCTCCAATAATAGCTATATGGTCTTCAACTGAAGCTCCAGAGACAGAATGGTTATACATTTGGTGTTTATCAATTTTCAAGAGTGCACTTCGCACCATCATACTGCGTGACGAACCAGTGACAATAACATTTCTTACGGTTTTTTCTTTTTGGATTATCAATTCTTGGAACTTTCGTTCGTCATAATTTTCTAAGTCAGCGACAATGTTTCCCTTTACGTTCGCATCCGCAGCTTTCTCTAGATTTTCGATCTGAAAATAGGCAGCACTATCGACTCGATAATTGAAATAACATGTCCCTGCGAAAAGAAGGGCTTGCGATACTACGAAGGATAGGAGCCACTTTTTGTATTGGGGTATTTCATTCATACTAAAACTTAAAATATAAAAATTCTGAATAACTGCCTATTTGTAAAATTGAAAAATAAAAAAGGATCAATCCCACAATGAAAGTTTTAACGGATGGCGAAAAATCTTCCAAATGTTTATTGGAATTTTTGAAAAATATAATCAAGCAGAAGCCCACAACAAGCCAAGCGAAGACTGTGGCATCAGCAGCAATGCCTTGTAAATAGCTTCCAAATGTAATACCTGTTCTGGACAGAAATGATAAGTGCGAAGCTAGTGCATAAGGCAACACAATACCACCGAGACCCAACATCCCACGCAGCACCTTTCCAATAGAGGAAAAATTATTTCCCCTGAAAATGACTAAGGTGATGTTTACAAAATTAAATGTGATGAACCAAGAAAGATATCGGTTGAGCTTAATTTTTTTCTTTTTGAAAAAATGGTTTAAAGCGAGCGCTGCCCCATGCAATGCTCCAAATAGTATAAAACTCCAGCTCGCACCGTGCCAAAATCCTACAATCATCATAGTAATAAAAGAAGTAAATAAGATTTTGGCAAAGGTAATATTGGTGAATGATCGAATGATCGGAGTATAGACGTACGACATAATAAAATCAGAAAGCGTAATGTGCCAACGTTGCCAAAATTCAATAATGTTCCTCGAAAGGTAAGGGCTATTAAAGTTTGTCGGAATACGAATATTGAAACATAGGGCCAAACCGATTGCCATATCGCTATATCCACTAAAGTCAAAATAAAGCTGAAAAGTATAAGATAGAGAAGTCAACCATGAATCAATAAAAGATAGCGAAGAAGCTTTATCAAAACCATTGGTTGCCCAGACTGCGAATGTATCAGCCAATACTATTTTTTTGAACAACCCTATTGAAAAAATATAAATGCCTTTCACAATATTCTTGTACTCAGGCTTTTGATATTCCTTAAATTGAGGCAGCATTTCTTTTTGATGAACTATTGGGCCGACAATCAACTGTGGGAAGAATGTTACAAATAATCCGTAATCAATAAAAGTAACTTTTTTAATCAGCCCGTCATATGCATCAATAAGGAAACCAATCTGCTGCAGCGTATAAAAACTAATACCAAGCGGAAGTACTAATTTCCAAAGAGGAAGATTAGCTCCGAAAACGGCATTGATATTTTCAATAAAAAAATCTGTATATTTGTAATAACCGAGCAATCCTAAATTAAAAGCCAATCCTGTTGCAAAAATGATTCTTCTTTTCCTTTGTGATATAGAAGTTTTGAATAGCAAACGATTATGGATATAATTGCCAAAGATCGATAAAGTAATTAAGAATAAAAAATTCCAATTGCTCCACGCATAAAATACGAGGGAACAGCAGACTAACCAAATTTTTCCATTTCTAAATCCACATGTGCGGTAAAAAAATAGATAACCTAGAAAAGTTATTGGGAAAAATGCAAGGATAAATTCATGAGAATTAAATAACATCTATGCACCCGCACCATCGATAAATAAATTTTCCCCATTGATATATGACGAGCGCTCCGAAAGCAGGAACTCAATCGCTGGCACAACATCTTCTATCGTTGCAAGTCTTTTTAAAGGATGGTTTTCTGTTACAACTTCAATCAACTTCTCTGGAATTGTTGCTATGAAACGTGTATCAATCATAGACGGTGAAATAGCGTTGATTCTGATCCCTGTTTTTCGATATTCGCTTACTAACGAGTGCATCAATCCCAGCAACGCATACTTTATAGATGTGTAATGTCCCAGTGCCGCCGGCGGAATCCCGCGGACTACGCTGGATAAAACGAATACTATTTCTCCTGATTTTTCCTGCTTCATTTTGGGCAGTATAGCTTGCAAGAGAAATACTACAGATTTTAGTTGCACATTGATTTCTCTTTGAAAATCTTCCCAATGTGAGTCCTTAAATCTTAAATATCGAAAATCAGGTGCCGCCAAATGTACGAACTTTGATGGGGAAAGATTATTCTTTTGAAGATATTCTTTAATGTTGTTAACATCACTCTCAATGGACAAATCAGCTTCTATGGTCAAAAAATCCCCTAATTCATCTTTGAGTTTTATTAATCTTTCAGAATTCCTGCAGGTCCCGATAATAAGATATTGTTTCGAAATCATTAGTTGTCGTATTAAGCCAATCCCAATGTCTGACGAAGCTCCTGTAATAAGTATTTGCTTTTTATTATTCATTCATTCCTACCATGATCTCGGCCCTCGATACAGTTTCACCATCTTGGTTGATAATTTTGGCGCGAATTTCGACCCTTCTAAAAGTATCGTGCTTGCCAACTACATCACCAGATATAAATAGTCGATTGCCAACATAAACAGGTCGAGTGAAATCAACTTTTAGGCCATGCAACAGAGCGTACTTTCCTGGTAAATGTACTCCCACTAAAGTGGAATAGAAACTCGCAGTTAAGAGGCCATACACGACATTTGATTTGAAGCCCTTATCTTTTGCATAATTTTTGTCTCTATGTAATGGATTTGAATCTTTTGTAATGGCATAAAAGCTCTCGACCATATCGTCGATTATTTCTACATTGAAACCCTTACTCATTCCGAGGTAAATGTCGTCAAAAAGATATTGATTCATCTAATTCTGAACCGCTAGGCGCCAAATAATAAAATGTAACTCGGCTTCGTCATTCATAAGTGTACCTTAATTATTTTATTTTTATTTTTATAGTCGCCTTCAAAAATCCATTTTGAAGCTGAATCATTCTTCTCGATACAGGTAAAGCCAAAATCTCGGTAAAGATTTTTCACCATGGTATTGTTAGGAGATTCTATATAGTAGCCGTAAACAGTATCGATATTTCGGTTGGCAACGAGCTTCATAAGAGCATCCAGCATGGCAAACTCCATCCCCCTTTTTATCACCCTACAGCTCATTAACCATAGATCAAGATGCAACTCGTTTTGTTTTTCGATTCTTCCAATTACTACTGAAATAAGTCCATTGTCTCCAAACTTATCCCTAAGTTTTCCGTATAGACAGATGTACTCGCTATTTAAACTCATCATTCTCTTAATTTCATCTAGGGTAAATCGCTTTGTCGTGAGATTAAATTGATTTGTTTTGTTGGTCAGTTGTGCAATTCTTTCAGCATAGAGGGGACTGAAAGTTGCAATTTCCGATTCCATCTGAAGCGATACAAGATATTCGTTATAATCACTAAATTCTGCTTGATAATTATTCCTCTGGCTGTTTCCCTGGTAATATTCGCTTCTTTTCATATCATCATGAGAGAGCTGCACGGGTTCAAAATATCCCTCCCGATCTATAAATTCTACGAAATTGGCTATGTCATGTCCGATGTCTGGAACGCCAACTTCTTCCAAGTGTTGTGAAACAAGATCGCGTTCCATTGGGTTGTCGTCAATAAATACAAGGGCGTCAGGTAGGATTTTAATCTCATTGCAAATATCTACAAGATTTTCATGTTTCGGCTTCCAGTTGGCCTTAAAAGAAGCAAAATCAGAAATCTTCAATACGGAATCTGGATGAGAGAAACCTGTACGCGCCATGTTGTCGTCATTTTTCGAGCAGACTGCGAGTACCACTCCTCTTTCTTTAAGCTCAATTATATACTTCTGCAAAGCTTGATGGGCTTGACCGACTGCTGTTTCATTTCCAATTTGTATATTATCAATTCCGTCATCTCCGATGACACCACCCCAGCAAGTGTTATCAAGATCTAGCACAAGGCACTTCTTACTTTTTCCAAAAATAGATTTCAGTATGATGCTTATATTTTTAGCGAGATGAACAAGTCCCGTATAGCTAATTGCATATTTGTAGCTATACCAAAGATTTTTATCAAACCACTCCCGTAGACCCACAAAAGATGAAAGATAGTTAATGTCACTTATAAATAGATTTCTTCTCTCACGCGATGCTTTCGCAAAAAAGAGATTAAGATTCAAGAGAAAATTGGTTTTCCCGATTTCTAGGCAACAATCTAAATTTCCGAGGGGTCTATTAATTGGATAGTCAAAGTTGTTTTGAATTATGGGGCACTGATATTCTTTTTCAAGGGAATCCCAGATGCGACAATAACTTTCTGTTTCGAATCGAAGCTTCTCTTCAATCATTGGAGAAGTATCGCTTATACGTGGAAACCCCTTTATATTTACAGAGGTTGTATAGATATATATCACGTCGGGCTTAAATTCCTTAAGCTTAGGATTGTCAAATATAGACTCTTCAAAATATTGTGCGTATTCTGATTGATAAAAAATGGGTTGTATGTTCGCATGAAGAAGAAAGATTTCAATTAGGCTTACCAACTCATTAGTTGTAGAGCCTCCCATTATAGCAATTCTCTTTGTTAGAGGATTTGCTAGCTCTCCTATTAATTCCTTTTTGATTTTTTGCCTTTTTTTAATTATGTGGGCTGCGTCAAGTGGATAATTCAAAGTTGCGGACAGCAAATATAAACTCCTGGATGACAAAAACGATTTCTTTCCCTTGAGATGTCATGTGCCAGACATGGAAAGCATGCACATCCTAAATTGGATGTGCCTTATTGTAAATAAATTGCGAGAGGCATTAGATGCATTTTTTCGAACCCAAAGGAATAAATTTCGAGACCATTCTCTGATCAGATATAACGAGTGGACACAAAAAAGAATGGCAGATAAGCCGGTGTTTTTCATGATAACCAAAATTCGCGGATAACCGGCCCATACTTGGCCGGCAGGACCATGGTGTCCGGCGAAAGCATACCGAGGCGTTTGAATAATTTTTTGGACGCTTCTTTCATTTCGGTCAGCAGATAAACTTCCTCGCCTTTGATTTTTAACTCGGCCATATTGCTCACGTTTTAGATCAGCGAGACAATCAGCATAGGGGGTATAAAGTGTGTTTATTATAAATAAACAACTTTTTTATACTTTCTTTAATGCTGGGAAACGTTGATTTATTCAAGGGGAAGGTTGAGTCCCTATTCTGTTTTTGCAATATCCTCTCGTGCGCGATTTAAGTCATCGAGTTGACCAATGTCGATCCAATATTCATGCAGAGGAAAGACGCCGGTAGTGTGACCGTTGGCCACAAGATCTTGAAAAAAAGTGGTCATGTCGTAGAATTGGTTTTTTGGAACAAGATCGAGAACCTTGGGTGAAAAGACATAAATTCCAGCATTGACAAAAAAGCTTTTCGTAGGCTTCTCTTCAATTTGAATAATGTTTCCGCCCTCAAGGCTAATTACACCATAGGGAATTTTGATGTCGTATTGCCTGACGCACATTGTTGCGGCGTGTTTATGTTCGTTGTGAAATTCCAAAAGCTGGGTGAAATTGGCGGTTGTTAAGAGGTCGCCATTCATGACAATAAATGAATCTTTAATTTTGGCTTTGTCGAGCAGAGAGAGTGGGCCTGCCGTTCCAAGGCGCGTGTTTTCTTTGATGTAATTAATCTGCGCTCCCCATTTCGAGCCGTCGTTGAAATATTCTTCGATCATTTCAGACTTATAGTTCACGGCGAATTGAAAATTAGAAAAACCATGCTGCTTAAAATGCTGAATAATATTTTCTAAAATAGGTGAATTGCCAATTTTGAGGAGGGGTTTTGGGCAATCCATGGTTAGTTCCCCCAACCGAGTACCCATTCCACCGGCCAGAATTACAACTTGATTTTCTTTGTTACCGGATTCTTCAAGGTCGTGAAGATGGATGAGATTAACAATGCGCTTTTCTGCATCCAAAATGGGGATACAGGAAATTTTTTTACTGCGCATTTTTGCCAAAATTTCGCTACGGGTTGCGCCTTCTTGGGCGTAGCTGAAATTCTTATTCATAATTTCACTGGCGCAATTTTCAGTTGGAATTCCTTTAAGGAGACCGCGGCGAATATCACCATCGGTAATGGTACCCAATGCTCTATCTTGTTCGTCGCGGACGACAGCTATTTGTGTAGCAAACTTGTCGATGATTTTCATTGTTTCGATTATTGGAGTGCTAGGAGAGATGAGGATATTTTTCCAATTTTCCATTTAAAAGATTTTCCTTTTGGAGTGCAATTTACCTATAGCAGGTATTTTCATTGCATTACCGCACTTTGTTGCCAAAGTTCAAGCAATGGGAATTATGCTAAAAGTATGGTACACAAGCAAGATATTGGTACAGGATTTAGTGATTACATGGGTTTTTTTAAGATGGATTGCACCGCCTCACGGCCCAAAATATCGCTTTCGGTCAAGCGCTCCGGGAGCAAATATAATCTGAGGGTAAAAGCCTGGGAGCATGCCTACGAACTCGTTGCGCAGTTGTCTGCAAATTTTAAGCGAGGGAAGACATATCAGAAATTGGAAGAGCTAATTGGCGTACGATTTGCTGATATTCTTATCAAAAAGGAGCTTTTTATTGCTCTTGTGCCTTTTTGTCGGGAATACGAACGGAGAATAGAGCTAAAGCAGTCCTGTGACCAGTCTTGGCAAGTTCCCATTGAGGTTCAAGACCCGATACTCGGCTTCCTTCTCAGGGAACGGTTTGCCACGAGTGGGATATTAATTAAGCTTCCAAGTTTTTCTACCCGTATAATACAAAATTTTAAAAATATTTTCTTCATGTTCATTGATTTTTGCCTGTCCAATCTTTCCGTCGTGTTGATGAAGCAATCCCGAGTAACTGCAAAAATTGGTATAGAGCTAAACGAAGGAGTGCCAAATGGGAGCAAGCGCTCCGAATTCAATTGGTATAAGCATTCCAATCTGGCGTTAGAAAAGTATTGTTTATTTTTTCTCAACGGTGAGACTTCTACAGTCAAGAACGAAAAGGAAAAAATGGTATTGAATAATTTCTTGTCCGCAGGAATATCCATTGTAAGTGATGATCAACAAATTTGTAAGATGGCTAAGATCTCACGGGTTTATGTCCCGAAAAAATTAAGACGGTTCCTGCCGATTTTTTCTACAAAACAAGACCTTTGGCTCAAAACCAAATATGGCGGTCAAGCCATGTTGTTTAATTTTTGGAAAAACGTTTTTCGAAAACAGGGGATCAAGGTATTAATGATTTCAAATGAGGGAGATATTGACGTAGTCATGCAAAGTGCTGCAATAGCATCCTTAAATGGAATTTCCATTTGCCGCCAAAGGTCACTGTACCCAAACTATTCATGCATCGGCTACCATCCTGCTCATTTAGGTCTTTCTTGGAATGAAGACACTATTCGATACTGGCAGGAGGCCAAAAATCAAAATGAATACTGCATTCCCATCGGGCATAGCTTTCTAGACAAAAATGAGTACGCCGAAAATGATTCTATCTCTCACAAAATCAGAGAGGAGTTTGCGCGGTACGGGGTTGATTTTGTTGTGGCCTTTTTTGATACAAATACAGGTCCCGATCTTGATTTTACTACCGAAAGGATGTTTACTTTGGTGACTAATCTTGCAAAGTTCGTCTTGGCAACGCCCAAAATGGGTTTGATCATCAAAGGGAAACATCGAAATGATTTGAAAAGTATTCTTGATGATGAAATTCAAAAAGCTCTCGAGAGACAGGGACGTCTACAATTTTATACCAAAAATATATTGCCAAATATTATTTCAAAGAGTGCTGATCTCACCATCGGCTCTGGACTTTCTTCTGCTGCGTGGGAGGCGAATTGCCGCGAATTTCGTGCCATCCATTTTCATCCCACCTGTATTGAAAACCATTTTATTTATGAAAAAGGGCATAATCGGTTAATCTTTGATAACTTTGATACTATGATTAACGCAATCAAAGATTTGATGGCCTATCCTGAGAGTAGTTTGTTAGGTTTGGCTGGGGACCTTTTGCCGCGTTTTGACTATTTTCATGATGGTCTAGCGCCAAAACGGATGGCGAAGATCATGCAGAAGGCCCTTGAATCGGACCTTACCAATAGATCCGATTTTTATGCATGGTTAAAAAAAGAATTTGAGGCAAACACTTTGGCGTAAGGATATTAAGTGGATAATAAAAAGCTAAAGGGCATAGAACAATTTATCAGAGCAACATTCAATACCAAGGCACCCATTGGGTTGCATGAGCCAAAATTTATCGGCCGTGAGAAAGAATATTTAAATCAATGCATCGACTCCACTTTTGTCTCCTATGTGGGAGAATTCGTCGGAAAGTTTGAACAGTCTCTCTCGGAATTTACTGGTTCCAAGTATGTCGTCGCCACAGCTAATGGGACCCTCGCACTCCATCTTGCTTTGCTAGTAGCGGGGGTTGAAGCCGGTGATGAAGTTTTGACTCAAGGTCTGAGCTTTGTCGCCACGGCCAACAGTATCGCCTATTGCAAGGCCAATATTGTTTTCCTGGACGTCGATAGAGAAACGTTCGGACTGTCGTATGTGATATTGAAAGATTTTCTAGAAAAAAATGCCGAAGTTAAAAATGGAATTTGTTATAATAAAAATTCCAAAAATAAAATTAAAGCGTGTGTGCCGGTCCATGTTTTTGGGCATCCGATCAGTGCGCTTGATAAGATGGCCAAGCTTTGCCGTGAATTCCACATTAAACTGATTGAGGATGCCGCCGAATCTCTCGGATCGTTTTATAAAAATAAACACACCGGAACCTTTGGTGATCTGGCCACTTTATCCTTCAACGGAAATAAAATTGTCACCACTGGCGGAGGCGGAGCCGTTTTAACCAACGATCAAAATATCTACGAAAAGGTCAAACATCTTTCAACTACGGCCAAAGTTCCGCACCGATGGGAATTTTTCCATGATCAGGTCGGATACAACTATAGAATGCCCAATGTAAATGCAGCCGTTGGACTAGCACAGATGGAATGTCTTCCCTCTTTTTTACAGGATAAAAGAGAGCTGACTGAAAAGTACGCAACTTTTTTTCGCGATCTTGGAATTTGCTTTTTTACTGAAAAGGAAGACGTGCGATCAAATTACTGGCTCAATTCACTGATTCTGGAAGATAAGGCCGAGCGTGATCAGATGCTGACTTTTCTTAACGATCTCGGAATAATGTGTCGGCCGATCTGGCAGCCCTTGTATACGCTGCCTGCTTTTAAAGAAGCAAAGCATGGAAGTTCTCTGGAAAATGTTGCTTTGCTGGCGGATAGAGTCGTTAATATTCCAAGCAGTGTGAGGATATAATGAAGAAAATCTGTGTTGTCACCGGGACGCGTGCGGAATATGGATTGCTCTATTGGGTGATGAAGGCAATTCAAAATGAACCTGATTTTGAGTTGCAGATACTGGCTACTGGAACACATCTCTCTCCTGAATATGGAATGACCGTTAATCAGCTTGAGCAGGATGGCTTTAAGGTTAACAAGAAAGTCGAGATGCTCCTTTCTTCAGATACAAAAATTGGAATGGCAAAATCGACTTCTTTGGCAATCTCAGGAATGGCCGATGCATTTTCTGAACTTCATCCCGACTTAGTGCTTGTTTTGGGTGATCGTTACGAAATTTTTGCTGCTGCTTCCTCATGTATGTTTTTAAATATTCCTCTTGCCCATTGCCATGGTGGAGAATCGACTTTTGGCGCAGTTGATGAAGCCATTCGTCATTCTATTACTAAAATGTCACACTTTCATTTTGTATCGACCGAGAAATACAAAAAGCGTGTCGAGCAGCTGGGTGAATCGAGTGATCGAATTTTCAATGTGGGATCTTTAGGTACAGAGAGCATTCATAAAATATCGTACATGACCAAGACAGAACTTGAATCGTCTCTTGATTTTAAATTTGGTAAAAAAAATTTGCTTGTGACCTTTCACCCTGTAACTCTTGAAGGGGATGCAACAACTCAAGTCGGTGAAGTAATAAATGCGTTAGAACAGGTTCAAGAATTTCATACAATTTTTACCCTGCCTAATGCCGACGCAGGTTCCCATGAAATTACCAAAGCAATCAAGGAATTCTCGGAAAAAAACAAACACAGGGCGAAATGGTTCACAAATTTAGGGCAAAGACGCTATCTCTCAGTTGTGAAGTATGTTGATGCTGTTGTAGGCAATTCTTCAAGTGGAATCATCGAAGTCCCATCCTTAAAAAGACCTACAATTGACATCGGCATTCGACAAGCTGGCCGGGTGTGTGCTGATTCGATTGTAAAATGCAGACCTGTGAGTGATGAAATATTAAAATCGATTCATCAAGTGATGACTCCTGATTTTCAAGAGAGATGTAAAAAAGTTGTCAATCCTTATGACTCTGGAAATTCTTCAGAGAAAATTATTAAAATTTTAAAAAAAGCAGATTTGCGAAATATTTTGGTGAAGGAATTCAGGGATGTATAATAAGAAAAAAATTCTCGGAATAATTCCAGCCCGTTCAGGCTCCAAGGGTCTTCCCCAAAAAAATATTTTATCTTGTGGAGGCAAGCCTCTCATTCAATGGTCGATCGAGGCCGGTCTGAATTCAAAATTTATAGACCGTGTTGTCGTTTCTACCGACAGCGAATCGATTGCGGAGGTCGCCACGAAGTGCAAAGGTGATGTTCCATTTTTGCGGTCTCCCGAGCTGGCCACGGATTCTGCAGCCACTGAAGCTGTCATTCATGAAATGATTGAAAAGTTGGCTCAGCAAAAACATCTTTTCGATTATATCATGCTCTTGCAACCAACCTCTCCGCTTCGAACTTCTCAACATATTGATCAGGCAATCGAACAGTATTTTCGAAATTTGAAATCCGAAGATGAGACACTGGTCTCAGTCTATCAAGCTCCAGCCAAAGTGGGATGGTTGATGGAAGAAAATGCGCAGAAATGCATCTCATTTTGCTTTGATCAAAAAACCATCGCCCGACAAAGACAAGGTCTTAAAAAATATTATTTGCCCAATGGCGCGATTTATTTTGCACCAATTAAAACCTTCGGAAATTCATTTTACACCGCTCGAACCCAGTACTTCGTGATGCTAGAGGAAGATTCCATTGATATTGATCTGAAACAAGACCTGGAAAAAGCAAGTTTACTTTTATCTCACAGTTAGAGATTGTAGATTTCAGTTTTGTACCTGCTTAAGTTTTTTGCTTCCAAAAACCATTTGATGGTTTCTTCCAGCCCGGCCTTAAACGAGTAAGTTGATTTAAAGTTTGTCAGTGCTTGGATCTTTGAATTGTCACACCACAGGCGTTTCACTTCTGATTTTTCCGGTCTGATTCTTGCTTCATCGGTGTGTAACTTGCTTTTGGTACCCATGATTTCGTTAATCAAATTAAACGTATCGCGGATAGAAATTTCCGTATTGGAACCAATATTAACAACCTCGCCAATGGTCTTGGTCGAATTTGCAATCGCAAGAAAGCCATGACAGGTATCTTTCACAAAATTAAAATCGCGAGTTGGGGTCACGTCGCCAATATTGATTTCTTTTTTTCCGGACGCGATTTGCGTAATAATCGTCGGGATGACGGCGCGGGCAGATTGTCTTGGCCCAAAAGTGTTAAATGGCCGCGCGATAGTGAGAGGTAGATTAAAAGAGTTATAAAAACTTTGTGCCATAGCGTCAGCGGAAATTTTTGAAGCACTATAAGGTGACTGCGGCTGAAGGGGGTGTTTTTCGTCGATAGGCACGTACTGGGCCGTACCATAAACTTCACTCGTGGAAGTGTGAACCAGTCGTTTGACTTTGTGGCGCATTGCAGCTTTGCAAATATTCACGGTACCTTGAACATTAGTCTCGATATAGCTTTGGGGAGCAACATAAGAGTAGGGAATAGCTATTAAGGCTGCCAGATGATAAACAGTATCGATTCCTTGGCATAATTCATCCATTTGAAAGGGATCGCGAATATCTCCAGAGACGATTTCTAGGGATTTGTGCTTGGGAACATCCTCAAGCCATCCCCAAAAGTTAAAAGAATTGTACTGTGACAAAGCTCTTACCTCATGGCCTTGCTCAAGTAGCATTTCTACTAAATGGGAGCCAATAAAGCCGTCTGCACCTGTTACAAGAATTCTTGTCACTTTGAATCTCCTAATTTTTTTCGTAAAGTTACCAAATTGAGTGAAAGTTAGGCAAATATCTCTAAAACTGGCTTAATACCTGTGATATTGTCACCCCATGGAAGAAATTTTGATTTTTGGAGGTGGTGGGCAGGCCAAGGTCATCATCGATACCATTAGGTGTCAAAATAAATACAAAGTGGCCGGGGTTATCACCAATGATAAATCGACAACACGCACGGAGTGCTGCGGTTTTCCCATCTACCATGAGGACAAACTTCCCGAATTGAAAATTTATAAAGGTATCGTGGCCTTAGGCGATAACTGGCGACGCTCCCTTGAGGTCAACAATATTCTCTCGAAATTTCCCAGCTTTGAATTCATCACGGCAATTCACCCATCAAGCGTGATCGGCCAAGACTGCAAGATCGGTCCCGGCACCTGGGTTGCCGCTGGCGTGGTGATTAATCCAAGTTGCACAATTGGGGCGCATTGCGTAGTCAACACTAGTTCTTCCCTTGACCATGACTGTGTCATGAAGGATTTTTCCAGTGTAGCACCTGGGGCCCACACGGGGGGTAATGTCACGATTTATGATTTCACCACCGTGTCCATCGGGGCCCAAGTCATTCACGGAATCACCATTGGCGCCCACACCGTCATTGGTGCCGGAGCGGTCGTTCTGGAATCAGTACCGGAAAGAGTCGTCGCCTATGGTGTGCCTTGCCGTGCCATGCACGCGAGACAGATTGGTGACAAATACCTTTGAGAAATGGTTGGAGTCGAATTTGCGTAAAACATACATAATTGCAGAGGCCGGAGTTAATCACAATGGTGATTTAAAATTGGCCAAAAAATTAGTTGATGTGGCCGTAGATGCCAAGGCGGATGCGGTCAAGTTTCAAACTTTCAAAACTGAAAAAATTGTTACCAAATCGGCCAGCAAGGCGGCTTACCAAAACGCCAATGAAAAACAGTCATCCACTCAATTTGAGATGTTGAAAAAATTGGAATTGTCGCACCCTGATCACCACGAGCTGTTTGCTTATTGTGAAAAACGACAGATCCAATTCCTTTCGACTCCTTTTGATTTAGAAAGTGCCGACTTCCTTTGCAAGCTCGGCGTGCCAATATTTAAAATTCCCTCCGGAGAAATTACCAACCTGCCTTTGCTCAAAAAAATTGCGGGATTTAAAAAATCCGTGATTCTATCCTCGGGCATGAGCACCTTGGATGATATTCAGAATGCCCTTGAGGTGCTGAGGAAATATGGTTGCAGTAAAGAAGACATTAGTGTGCTTCATTGTTGTACGGAATATCCCACACCTTTTAATGCCGTCAACTTGAATGCCATGCAAACCATTCGAGAAAAATTTAATGTGAAGGTCGGATATTCAGATCACACCAGAGGCACCTCCATACCCATTGCGGCGGTGGCCTTAGGCGCTCAGATCATTGAAAAACATTTTACCTTAGATAAAAATCTGGCCGGCCCTGATCATCTCGCCAGCCTTGATCCGGCCGAGTTGAGGTACATGGTGCAAGAAATTCGTAACATAGAATTGGCTCTGGGTGACGGTTTAAAGCTTCCCGCAGAGGTAGAGTTAAAAAATATGCAGGTTGTGCGAAAATCGATTGTGGCGGCCAAAAAGATCAAGAAAGGGGAAATCTTTTCGGAAGAAAATCTCACCGTAAAGAGGCCCGGTACGGGTATTTCACCCTTGCATTGGGACGAATTTATTGGCAGACCGGCCACTAAAGATTATGAGGAAGATGAATTACTATGAGCACTGACGTGAAAGTTTCTTTGGTTATTCGAACCTTTAATGAGGAAAAGCACATTGGAAAACTCTTAAGCGAAATCGCCAAACAGGACACCTCGTTTAATTTTGAAACAATTATTGTGGATTCCGGCTCGAACGATCGCACTCTGGATATCGTCAGCAATTTTAACGTGCGCCTGGTTCGCATCACGCCGGAACAATTTACCTTCGGTCGCTCGCTGAACCTCGGGATTGAGGCCGCCCTTGGTGAATTTTGCGTCATGACCAGCGCTCACTGTTACCCCACCCATAAGTACTGGCTGGAAAATATCGTCGGCCCCTTTGAAAATAAAAATTGCTCCATCGTCTATGGCAAGCAGATGGGAATTAACGAAACTAAGTATTCCGAGCAGCAAATTTTTGCGCGCTGGTTTCCTGAAGTCTCTGACCCTAAAACCAAGTTGCCTTTCTGTAACAACGCTAACTGCGCCATCCGCAGAAAAGACTGGCTGGTGCGAAAGTTTGATGAGGAGCTGACCGGCCTTGAAGATATGGATTATGCCAAGAGTTGCCATCAGCGCGGTCACGATATCGCCTATCGCGCCGATGCCAGTGTTTATCATATCCACGACGAGACGCCGACTCAGATCATGAATCGCTATTATCGCGAAGCTCTGGCGTATCGGGCCATTTATAAGCATGAGACATTTTCTTTTACTGATTTTCTAAAATTCTTTTTCATGAATATTGTGGGTGACTATGTGCACGCCCTTCAAGATGGGGTCTTTTGGAAAAATATTTTTGAAATTCCGCAATTTAGGTTTCTGCAATTTTGGGGAACCTATAAGGCCCATCGACAAAATAAACCCATATCGCAGGACATGCAGCGGCGAATCTTTTATCCAAGGCGGCCTCAACTTTTTCGAAGTAGGCCGATTTCTCAGAATATAGATCAGAAAATTTCTTTTATTGATATTACCCATCCCCTGATTGAGGATTTTCCCGTGTGGCCGGGCTCAATCCCCTTTGAAATTCATCACCTTCGAAATTATGATACCGCCCAACAACGAGACAGCGAGATCAAGCTCAATGTACATACCGGAACCCATATCGATGCGCCGGTGCATTTTGTTAAAGATGGTGGCGATATCAGTCAGATTTCCTTGGAGCAGCTCAATGGCAAAGCGCTGGTCATGGAGTGTTATGATCGCAAAGTGATTGATGTCGACTATTTCACCTCGAACACCATTCCCGATGATGTGAGTCGCATTCTGCTCAAGACTCTTAATTCCAATAATTTTGGCGCAGGCAAGGCCTTTGATAAAAACTTCGTGGCCATTACCGCCGCCGCCGCCGATTGGTTGGTCAAGCGACAAATTCGCGTCATCGGAATTGATGGCCCGTCTATTCAGCTTTTTCATGATCCCAACAACAGAACCCACGAGATTCTTTTAGGTGCCAACGTCATTATTGTGGAAGGTTTAAATTTAAAGCATGCCGAAAAAGGGATTCATAAATTTATCTGCATGCCCCTCAAAGTTCCCAAGGCCGAAGGCATTCCCGCCCGCGCCGTCCTTTTTAATGGTGAGTTTTAAGATGAAGAAAGTTCTTATTTCCGCGCCCTATATGCTCAGAGATTGTGAGATAAAAAAGATTATTCCCGAGTTGGATAAACTTAATATTGCTTATGACCTGGCCGAGGTGAAAGAGCGCTTGGAAGAAGAGGATTTGCTCAAAGTTATTGGAAAGTATAACGCGATTATCTGTGGCGATGACCGTTTTACCCGAAAAGTGTATGAGGCCGCCAAAAATTTAGAAATAATTGTGAAATGGGGAACCGGGATTGATTCTTTAAACGAAGACATTGCCAAAGAGTTCGGGATTAAACTTGTCAGAACCCCAGGTGCTTTCACAGATCCGGTTTCTGATACCAGCATCGCCATGATTTTGAGCTTTGTACGAAATCTTGTTCCGAACGACACGATTATTAAAAAGGGTGGTTGGGATAAGCCCCAAGGTTTTTGTCTAAGCGAGATGACCATCGGGCTTATTGGTTTTGGCGATATCGGGCAGGCCATGGCCAGAAAGCTTCAGCCATTCGGGACCACTGTTTTGGCCAATGACATTAAGAAGATCGATCAGGCGATTTATCATAAATGGGGTGCCAAAAGCGCTTCGTTGGAAGAGATTTTGACCTCCTGTGATTTTATCTCGGTTCATTGCGATTTAAATCCAACCAGTCATCATATTTTAAATGCCGCGGCTTTTAAAAAAATGAAACGTCGGCCCTATATTATCAATACCGCCCGCGGCCCCATGATTGAAGAAAGCGCCTTGATAGACGCCTTGAAATCGGGTGTCGTCGCCGGGGCGGGGTTGGACGTTTTTGAAGAGGAGCCTTTGCCGCTTGATAGTCCTCTGCGCCGAATGGAAAATGTGATCCTCTCTTCTCATAATTCCAACAGCAGCCCTGCTTGCTGGGGAAAAGTTCATCTCAATTCCATCAAGATGTTGCGCGAGGGTCTCAATCTATAATGCGTGAGCTAATTTTAGGTGACATTCCAGAGGACTTTGATCCAGAAAAACATCAGGTTTTGGGACCTTGGTCTTTTTTTGGATCATTTGAAAAGCAAAAATTCCTTGTTGAGCATCCGGAAATATTACCTCCAATCTCATTTAGCAGGGAACAGCATGATGAGATTGATCAAACTGTGGACGAATTATTCCATTATTTCTTACCTGTTTTGAGTAAGCATCTTAACCACAAGAACAATGTTGACTATAACCCGCTCTTCTGGAAAATCATGCTAGGTGATTGGTTGATGTATCTTATCAACGGTGTTGTACAGAAAAGAATGAGATTGAAAAATTTCTTCGCGTGGTATGGAGCTAAACCTCTTAAGGTAAATTTGCTTCAATTCACCAATGATGGATATTTTTTCCATTGGAAAGATTTTAATGTCTGTGGCCATATTTGCAATGTGTACAACGCCTATCTCTCTTCAGTTGCCATGGAGACATTACCGAACATACAGATCGAGAGGACAATTTTTAGAACGAAGTACGTGCCGCCTAATTTTCAAAATTCAAAAAAAACGCAGCCAGCAAAAGGTTTGAAATATTATTTCAATTCGCTTAGAAGTTTTTTATTAAATCTTAATTCACGGTTGCTCAGATCTCAAACTGGTAATGGTCTTGGTACTGTGGGAATGTTTTTTTTAGGGTTGCTTCTTCATTTTAAGGCAAAAAAGTATTCACACCAGAATTCGTTACAGAGGCTGCTGAGATATCAGGAGCATCCTCCTGAAAATGTTTTATCTTGGATGGATTGGGAGAATTTTCTGTTGAAAAACATCCCCAGATATTACTACACAGTCAAAGATATCAAACCACTCTGGCCTGTTTATAAAAAAGGGATATTTATTTGTCAGAATTACAAAGATACTGATCCCCTCATGAAAAGGTATGCTCTGATGTATTCAGGAGATGTCCATTTCGTATCGGCCCAAAATGGAGGGGGAGGATATGGTGAATTTTTCTCCGGCCAAAGGGCCATGTTGGCAGAATATTCCCTAGACGGATTCCTCACTTGGGGATGGATAAGACATCGGCACTTTAAGGGTAATTTCTATCCACTACCTTCTGCGATGTTATCACGGCTAAGAAAAATAAAATATGTTAGGGGAAAGAATAATCCAGAAGAAAAAATCATTTGGGCATCAACGGTGATTTCTCCTTATGATCTTGGTAATATATCAGGCTATGATCCTTATTATGTGGCAGACTATGTCACAAGAATTTCCTTGTTCATCAATGCACTTCAACCACAGAAAATGAAATCCTTTTTCTTTCGTCCACGACCTACCCAGGAATTAGTTTCATTTTCTATTAAAGATTTGGTGCTGAGCAGGTGCAAGAACAAAGAGTCCGTCAAGCTTGATAGATCCTTAATAGATCAGGAATTTCCGAAACTTTCTCTCGTCATCGTTGATAATCCCGGCGGACTTCTTCATAAAGCGATTGCAAGCAATGTCCCAACAATAATCTGCTGGAATAGAAAACAGTGGTTAATGTGTGATGAATATGAAGAGTTTCTTGATCGTGCTAAAAAAGTGAATATCTTTTTTGATGATCCAAGAGAGCTAGCAGCTTTTATTAACGAAAGAAAGGGGTCATTCCAAGAGTGGTGGGACTCCGCTCCCGTGCAAGATGTTATTCTGGATTTTTGTTCACGATGGGCCTTAACCTCTCCTTCGCCATGTTTTGAATGGTTGAATTTTTTTTATCACTACTAGGTGTGTGCGGAGGACCTAAGGTTTGGCGACTTTTTGGTAATCGCCAGTTTTAAAAACTGAAGCCAATTTGAGATTTTGCTTTTTCGCTAAACTTTCTAATCCTCTAGCGGCTGTTTCAACGAGTTCGTTATCAGCCATCTTGGTGAGGTTAATATGAAAATCTTGTCGGTCGCCGATTTTCATCAGGTAATCGATTTCATTTGTGATCTTTCCGGCCTTTTTAGCCCATTCATAGATCTGGGTTCCTGGAAGCGGGAGTAGAAAGCCCACACTAGGGTAGATATTGCACTCATAACAAATGTCAAGAGTTCTCTGAATCGTTTCAGGAGTCTCCTGAGGATACCCGAAGATAACGCTTGTCAGGGGAGGAACCCCCCCCTCATGGAGGACGAGGGCTTGTTCAATAAACTGGTCTACAGAAATCTTCTTTCCCATGGCCGCTAGTATCTCTGGACTACCATTCTCTAGAGAGAACGAAATATGCCGACAGCCCGCTTGTTTAAGTGCACGCACTTCTTCTATATGTTCTTTGCGAAAGAGTCCTGCACGTGCGGAGGCACCCCAGTTAAAGTTAAAACCTAGTCCATTGATAGCATCAACTCGGTCCTTGACACTTTTTAAATTGGTAAAAGTTAATTCATCCCAAAAGGTAATCACTTCGCATTTGTAAGCCGTGTTGATCCGTCTGATTTCCTCAATGATTGCTTTCTCGGAGTATTTTCTGTACCGCTCTCCTTTGAAAACATGGTAGCAAAAAGTACAGGAGTGAGGGCATCCTCGAGCTGAATTGAGAGGAAGGGAAACTGTATCTTCTTCACCAACACCATGAGCATTGTCTTCGAGATATCTTTCTAAGTTAAACACTTCCCAATCCGGAAAGCCTATCGTGTCCAAATCTTCGATCACCGGACGAGCGGGCGTAAAATGAATCTTATCACCCTCTCTGAAACCAATACCACGAACATTTGTAATCGATGTTTTATTTTCAAGCGCTTTTAAGAGTTCCACTATGGTGATGTCACCCTCTCCTATAACGGCAATATCCACCTGGGTATTTTTAAGAAGTAGCTCAGGTATGGAAGTTGCCACCGAGTTACCACAGATAATTGTCGAATTGGGGTTAATTTTTTTTATCGTTTGGGAAATATGATGAACATATCGATAGCCGGTTACGATGCACCCAAAAGCGTAGACATCATAAATCTTCTTTTCCAACATTTTTCCAAGTTCATCCAATGAAATTCGTTCAGAAGCCATATCAATAAGGTCGAATTCAAAACCATGTGTTTTAGCGGCCAGAAGGATGTGACCAAGTCCTACGGGAAGGCTGTGTTTCTTCGCCTCGGGTCTCAAAACTATATTGATAAATACTATCTTCATGGTGACGATCCAACGTTAAATTTAACTTTCTTGGGACAACTGACTATATTTCTTGTTGGCATCTTTGAGAAGTCTCTTTTTTAATCGAGTTTATTGTTTTTCTATTTTACGAGTAAGGACACGGACAACACCGGCGATAAATGATTTCAGTAAGTCAGTGATAAGACTACACCATCGAGGGAAATAGAACCTGCCCGGAGTACTCGATTTTACACCAACGGCCTGAACCGTAGAGCAGGGAGCTCCTCGATAGGAGGAAAAAGCATTGGCGTATACAGAAATCTTTGAAAAACCTGAGAGTGCCAACAGCATACGGAGGCTGTTTTTTGTAAAACATGAGATATGGAAACTTGGCCCAGTTTGCTCTCGTAAGGCGTTCAATTCTAAGGGGACTTCAAGGAAAAGAGTTCCATTCTCGCGAAGTAGGTGACTTATTTGTTTAGTAAACTCCACAGGTGAAGCGATATGTTCGAGGACATCACTGCAGCAGATAATATCAAATGGGGCAATTCTTTTCAGTTCTTCAAGATCAACAATGAATTTAGCTCCTTTTCTCTGAGTGGAAGATGCTTCTTGTGTGCCAAGATCGTAGGCATAGAATTCTACATCTTTAAAACATAAAACCTTATTAAAAATAAGTTCATAAAGATCAATGAAATATCCTGCACCTGCGCCATAATCTAAGATTTTAATTTTTTGGCCAGGATTTTGTTTTAAGAATTTTTTTCCAATTCTTTTGGCGATAACTGCTTGTTTTATCAGTTGATTTGCCGTGAATTCAAATCCTTTTTTTACGTTTCCGCCTACTGCAATGACGGCTTCAGCATTATAGTCGCCCCCCGTATATTTTTTATAGGCTTTTGCTCGAACATTGGAGGCATTTTCTGTGTACAAGAGACTATCGGTGTATAATGGATCTCTAAAAAAATGATTACAAGCTGTGCAGAATTTATAACTGGCTCGACACTCTATTTCATCGAGAAGTTCGAGGGTAGACTCTGCAACCCAATTGCTGTGAGTATTCATTTCAAATTTTTTCTTTTTAAATGTAATTATCCTTGGAGATTCGCAGATAATACATTTCGTTGCATACCATATCATTCTCTACCACCTAGAAATTTTTCGGATCGCATTAAATACATATCATATTCACGAAAACAGGTCTTCTATATTTATTCGTTTTTCCTTAGGCAAGACATAATCATTTAATTCAGCGGCCGCGAGTGGTTTTTGTGCAAATTCTGTGAGTATTTCCCGAAGTGCCTTAGGTAAGTCTTTTCGATGGGCTACAAAATACGCCGGCGATCTTCTAAAAGTAGTTGTCGCAGATAATTCAAGGCTTGGAACGAACGCCAGACGACCTTTGCCGCCATATTGCAACACAGGGGTATTGAATTCAAGCGCCTCTTCTATAGTAGTTGACGTGAAGCTGATTAATAGGTCGGCCTCATTAATGATCTGCAAAAAGGAAGCATCTCTATTGAAAAATACATTATCAGATTTTGGCAATAATTTCTCAAGCACCCCAAATGAGATTGTTTCACTATCCCGAAATTTTATAAGTAAAGCAACATCGTTCATGTCTTTCACGGCAAGAATTAGATCTGATAGGGCATCGAGGTATTCATCGGCCGTTTCATAGCGATAGAAATAATGAGAAGATCGGCCCTTTTGTGTGCCGGCGTGAACAACAACTTTTTTCCCGGAGGGAATTCCGATTTTTTGCAAAATGCTTGGATCTTTTTTATCAAGCAATCCCCAACATAAAGGGCCTGTCATAAATCTCTTTGAAGTGACGTTGTAAAAATCACAATATCGGGCCGCAAGTTCTGACTGGATTGCCACATAGGGGTATGCCGTATCAATTAAAACTTCGCCGTGTCGCTTGTATTCGGCATTAATTTTTTCATTACTGGGAATGGGATGAGAGCCATGCGAAATCAAGATGGCCTTAATTCCCTTTATGCGGGCCAACTCACCAAGTGAGCCCTTCATGTCCAAGCTATGTGGGGTAATAATTCCGCTAGGATTGGTCAATGTCAAAATTGTATCTAGTAAGCGAGTAGCAACCAGCGAACGTTCAATTAAGGGAAAAATCCCGTACTCAAGTTTTTGTACAATAAAATTAGAAAGATCAATCCCTCTGATATTTAGGGATAAACTATTCAAAGAGGTTTTAAAACTGAGTGGAATGTTTGAGTGCTTTGATTTCTCAAGATAATAGTCACAGTGAAAAAGTGATCTGAAATCAACGTAACTATTAATTTTTAAAGATCCTTTTTTTATAGGGATCATTAATCGTGCCAGCTGAAACGAACGGGTAGCAATTGCGAGCAAGGAATAGATAAAAAACATGTTAAGGGAATATGGTTGTTCTCTTTTGAGAAAATCAACCTCGCCTAATAAAACAAAATTAGTTTTTGGAGTTCGTGATTGGATTTTTGTTGTCAGTACATCCAATTTATTTACTGTCGCCGTAATAAAAATAACATTTTTCCCAAGATTCTTGATAACCCGATAAATTAACCATCGCAAAATTCGATATGAAATGGAGGAGAAAAAATTGTCGGACAGATGTTTGACGGGGGGAGGGGCAGTTGTATATTGACCCACTTCAACAATCTTCTTTCCGAATTTCTTTGCTACCAATTTGATTATGTCGGCATGATATGTTTCATCTCGATCAAGTAGGGATGAGATTTGGCGGGGGGCTTGATTGCCCAAATAGTAAATAGTGTCCATCTCAGGCATTTTTTCAAGTACATTGCAGTACAGTTGAATAAGTTGGATTAGATGAGCAGAAAAATACTGTAGGCGCCATTGAGCAGAAATTCTGTAGCTTTCAGTAACTCCGAATTGATCTCGAATTGGTGCTTTTTTGAAGGCATCATTAATAGAATTGATAAATGCGGTGACAAGATTTGCGCCTTCCTCGTGATCTGTTAAAGAATCAAATTCCAAGGTAGAGGAGACATTCAAGCCGGCATCCATGAAGCGTATGCGAATATCCGGTGAGGACGTTATAAAATAAACCCCCTCCGTTTTGAATGCTTGATTATTGAAAAGTTTTAAAATGCAGGAGGCTTCATGTTGAGTTTCGATAAAAAATAATGCGTTGTAAGAATGATCCATTTGATTACTCTATATTACTTAAAAAAGCATTGAAGGCGTCATCGGAAATGCCAAGATGGACAGGAATCAGAAGCGCCTCGCTAAATTGGTCTTCTTCATTTTGAAAAGAAAAATTAAATTGCCTTTGCATGAACATTTCTTTGTTGCGTATCTTATGTTTATTTTCAAGAAGCGGAAGCACGCAGGGCAGGCGCGAATTTGAAAAGGGGAGATAATCTAATTTTATTTTTTTTGTGAGCCTGTCAATTCTTGAGCTGATTGAGTTCGCGGCCAAGGTGAAGTTCTCTAGGTTGTTAAGAATATTTTCCAGGCCCATGGCACCAAGTAAAAAGTTTTTATATTCGAGAGAGTGCCAGATGCTTCCATTTGCATCATTGTTTACTTCTGCGAGTTTCTTGTGCTCCTGAGCGCTGGCCAAGTCAACGCTGGCGATCGTCCTGAGTTGTCTGGCGAAATTGGCAAAGTTCGGATCGTGACAAACTACAAGCCCACCGCAAAAAGCTCCCAATGTTTTGGAAAGTGAAATTATTTCGAAAGATGAATTTTCCAAAACCTCATTCGAAGAAGAAAATACTGAATCGACTGAATCGCTGATAATTTTGGATGGGCCATGACACTTGGTCTTGTAGGTATAACCCCATTTGTGGACGAGCAAAACCATATCAATGCCGGGGACAAAGGTGCATGTTGGGTTTGCATATCTGGAAATAGCGTCCCATACACAATGGGAACTCCACTTGGGAGCGAAAATGGTGTGTCGACGTGATAGGCCTTTAAATTGGAAAATGGCCGAGAGCGCAGAGCGCGCAGAAGGGAAGACAAAGCAGCGTGCATTAAATTTGATGTTAAAAAAACTTTCTATTTTGTCAATTTGCGATTCTACGCCTGAAGGAAGTTGTGATTTTTTTGCTAAAGAAGCAAGCCTAAAATGGAATTCCGGCCATTGGTAATCTCTATTGGTCATGGGGCTTGCCAAATGTTACTGATAGCGAGTGTGAAATTCTCAGGTCAGGTGAAAAACCTTTTTTAAAGCTGGCGATATCGCGCTCTTTATCTGCGTGAAATGTCGGCCCTATGCATCCGAGGTTATAAGTTTTGAGATTTCTTTTCTTTGCCTCAAGAATTGAATACCAAATAGGGTAATGCCCGATGGCAATTTTCTGTTCCATTAAATCCCGACGGTTTACACCCACGCCATAATACACTTCTTCATGTCCATATAGGTTGAGAACTCCGGATACTAGTTCGTTATTTAGTTTTGCCAAGACAAGATGGCCCTTGTTTTTCTTGATCGAGTCATACTGGCATTCCCAACTGTCCTTGGACCTTGTCTCACGTCCTGCCACTTGAATATGTAAATTTCTAAAATCATCAAACTGTTCTTTTGTTCCATGCACGGCATCCACGATTTCCATGCTTAAATTTTTCTGCCCCCAATTGATAAGGGATTTATAACTTTTTCGTACGCCAAGTTTCAGTTCTTCTTCAGTAAGATTTAGATCAACGACTGAATCGATATTATATCTGAGATTCGTTCCAACTTGATAGTAGCTCATGCCAAGGGATGAGCTTAAATCGATCAACATATTGTTGAATCGATATTTCTCGACTAGCGATTCCAAATGCGAAGTGCAGAGACCATTAATATTTTTCTGTGAACTGGCGGAAACTGAATCTGAAAAAAATATTTTGATTGGGAGCCCAAAATAGGTTATGGACTGTGTGTCGATAGGGTAAACCAAAGCGACAGCTTGAACAGTTGTATTATCGTGGACGAGAAAAGAAAGCTGTTGACCGCAGTTGAAATATTTTTCTGAATACTCGAGAAAAAACTGTGAGTAAAAATACTCCCGTTCAATTTTTTGCTCAACCTCGTGAAAATCCAGGTCTTTTATGGATTTCGCAAGACTGCCTTCAATATTTTTTACAAGCAGTGTGCTAATTTTTCCTCCTAGGAGCTGCAAACTTCGCTTCCAGCTTTTCCACTATACGAAAAGCACCTTGTCCGTCAATGCCACAGGCACATTTGAGGTTTTGGGTTACCACATTATTGAATCGTTGAATTTCATGCCTGATCAATGCTTGAATTTGTAGCACATTGAGATGCCTTAAATCCCCACAAAAGCTATGAAGGTTATCATTATTAAAGATTGTAGAAAAATCTTTCTGATTGTCCACCACTAAAAAATTTACACATGGTACACATTGGACGATGCGCTCGATGAGGGCCACGCCAAAGGAACCAATTACCAAGTCCGCTTCGAGATTCATTTTATCAAGGGCCTTGGTGGTCGGAATAAACGTGAATTGATTTTGCGAGTTAAATTCCTGGGGTCGACCTGATTTATAGAGAACTTGAACCTCGGCAAGGATGAACTCCGAAAAAAGGGAATCGAGGGCAAGGCAGACTTTTAAAACCATTTCTGAAGTAGTTGAGCCAAGATTAACGAGAATCCTGCGTACTTGGTGATAGGATTGCTTCCTCATTTGCGCATAGCGCATTGAAGCTATACAAAAGTCTTTACCCGATAGAGACTCCCCTTTGTACAAATTTCGCTCTTGTAGTTGTTGTCGGGTGCTAGCAGTCGAATAATCAATAATGAGATCCGCGTAGTGAGTTCTCTTGAGATCATCAATCACAACGACATGCTGATGGTGTTTTTTTAGGTACTGCTCGACCACTGAAGAAATACCATAGTGGTCAATGATCCATATAGCGGGAGTTGTCACAAATTTGCTTAAGTGAAGACACTCTTGCTCTTGAGTGTGGCCTAACCAGGTATCGTAATTAGTGGTAGAGAACTCTGTTGGGCATATTCCTGTACCCAAGATTTCATGCTTATGACCATGAAAATTTTCAGGATTTGCGCCCTCTTGGGTGTGATGAAGGAAGCAGACATTATGGTTTTTGCTGGCAAAAAGGTCTGCAAGCACCATGCACCTGGAGAGGTGTCCAAAACCAATGTACTTTCCGAAATCCACTCGAAAATAAATGTTCATAGAAGACTATCTTTTCTTTCAACTATCCCAAGATATCCCAGGTGAGGGGAGTTCCCTTGACTATCGATTTATTCACTTTTTTTCCTAAAAATATTTCATAGTATTTGGGAGGAAGACCGATTCCTGGACGAAGACATTTTAGATTTTTGTCCGTTATGACGTCTCCCTTTTTCAAATCCTCGGCGAAAATAAGCGATCGACGAAAGACTTTTGATTTTGCTTCATTTTCAGATGAGGCTCCGTAACAAATCTTTCCAATGGATTGCCATGCCCGCTCTGTCTCAATAACTAATGTTTTGAGTTCCGCAGGCTCCAGGGAGAAAGTGGAATCTACCCCGCCGTCGGCCCTGTTTAGCGTGAAATGCTTTTCAATAACCGTGGCGCCCAGGGCCACACTGGCCACGGAAACTCCGATTCCCATCGTGTGATCGGATAGTCCGATCTGTGTTCCAAAGAGATCTCTCATGTGAGGAATGGTGGCAATGTTCGTATCGATGGGAGTCGCAGGATAGGTGCTGGTGCATTTTAAGAGGACGATATCCTTGCAACCTGATTCCTTGGCGGCACGAAGGGTCTCTTCAATTTCACCGACCGTGGCCATGCCGGTAGAAATGATCATGGGTCTTCCGGTTTTTGCCACTCGCCTGATGAGTGGAAGGTCGGTATTTTCAAACGAGGCAATTTTATAGCATGGGACATCAAGCTTTTCTAAGAAATCTACCGCCGTGGCATCAAAGGGAGAAGAGAAACACACCATGCCCAATTCGCGAGACAATTTCATAATGGGTTTGTGCCACTCCCAAGGTGTGGAAGCTAATTTATAGAGTTCATAGAGAGAATTTCCTTTCCAAAGACTCGCTTCATCTGCGATTAAAAAAGCTCCTTCTTTAAGATTCAAGGTCATGGTCTCTGCGATATAGGTTTGCAGCTTTAGGGCATGAGCGCCGGCCTTGGCGGCGGCCCTGACAATCTCTAAGGCCCTGTCGAGGGATTGATTATGGTTTCCCGACATCTCAGCGATGATGAAAGGCCGACTTGAGGAGCCTATTGTAAAATTTCCGATTTTAAATTCACGCATTATGATTTTCCTTTTTGAGTTCCCACAATGTAATAAGGCCTTTTTTCCCTACATTTCTCAGTCCCGCATATTTGGCGGCTTCAATTGAGGCAACATTATCTTCTTTAATCTGAGCAGTAAGATTGCCTGGAAAAAACAAGCATGCTTCTCTTACAAGTTCTTTACCTAGACCACGGCCGCGAAATTCAGGCGCGAGATTCCATGACATTTCCCAGCTTGAACCATTCCTATCAAAACGAACGGTGCCTATTTTATCTCCGGTTTTGTAAGCCAAATAAATGCGACGATCGGGATTTTCAAGTGTGGCCTTGAGCCACTTTTTATGCGCTTCTTCTTCAATAACATCCATGTTGATGAGTGAGTTTTTGCGCGCAAGTTCGTCATTTCTCCAATCAAGAAGCAATTTCCAGTCTTCGAATTTTGCAGCGTAAAAATTCACTTTTAAACTCATTAACGAAAAAGTTAAGTAATTTTCCTAAATACCGGTTTACATTCTTTCCCAATCAAGAACTTCTCAACGCCCATTTCCAAGGCTTGGAGATAAATGTCCAGAGTTTCGCCGAAACACTGAGCAAAAAAGTCTACATCACTTTTTTTGTGACTGAAGCTCGGAATCAATATACCTTGAAATAAAACTCCTCGCTGAATCATCTCTTGCAGGACCAGAGTTCTTAGTTTTGCATCGGCAGTGCCAGTTTTATTTTTGAAAATAAAGGACGGCATCCAGTTGCAATGAACAACCTCCACAAAAGATGTGCACTTTTTAGAATCAACCACTTGCTGCAGGGTTTTTGAGCAGTACTCCCCTAGAGAGTGCATATGGTCAATCACCTTATGTTTTAAAAACTCCTCAATCGTCGCAATCGCGGCGGCCATCGCGTGGGTTTCACCTCCATGGGTGGTTGAGATGAGAAACACCTTTTCCTCGCCCTCATTGAGAATTCCTCCAAGCTCCATGACTGCTTTCGTTCCTGTTAGCGCGCAAAAGGAAAAACCATTGGCGATTCCCTTGCCCCAGGTTGCCATATCAGGCATGACTTTATTACGGGCGATTGTGCCAGGCATTCCAGTTTTGAATCCTGTAACCATTTCATCCTGGATAAAAAGAGCGCCATGCTTTTGGGTAATTTTTATCGTTTCATCGATGTTAATAAACTGAGAAGGATGATTTTTTTCCGGTTCGCTGATCACGCATGCAATTTGTCCCGGGAACTTTTCAAAGAGTTTCGTCAGTGTATTTAGATCGGTACTCTTATACGTGACAGAAAGGTTTTGAATTTCTTCTGGGATACCCTTGTTGCAAGCGGTTTTCCCGATAAACCAATCATCAAATGAATAAAATGGGTGGTCTCCAGGGAATGCAATTAACTTCCGTCCCGTATAGGCGCGCGCTAGTTTCGTTGCCGCAGTCGTGGCAGCGGACCCATTTTTGCAAAACTTAACCATTTGGTGGCATGGGACTAAGGAAAGAAATTTTTCTGCTGTTTCGGCCTCCAGGTAAGATGGGCGCTGAAAATTGACGCCCTTTTTTAATTCCTTACGTACGCGCTCAAGCACCGGTTCATAGGCATGGCCCAGGCTTACTGAAGTGAGTCCCATAGAACAATCTAAATATTTATTACCATCTAAGTCCCAAACATAGGCGCCCTTGCCGTGAGAAATGGCGGCAGGAGAGAGATAGGGGAATTGATCGTCGCCCTTAGAGTAAGTGTGCGCTCCACCGGGAATAAGGTTGTGAACTTTCTTTCTATACTCAAATGATTTTTCTAAATTTAGCCTTTTCATTTATCACGCTCCAGTGATTTTTTATAACCAAGATTTCTTTCCTCTGCCTTTATTTTGTCAAAAATATCTTCGTGCTCTTGAATGCAAGAAACATAGTCAAGCCATGGACCATCATCACCAATCATCTCGACCAGCTTTTCAATCCGGACAAAATCATCAGGCGTGTCGACGGTCAGGCGGTATTGGGAGTAATTGGGATTGTTTTCAAAACATGACGATTTAAATTTGTCTTTTCCAAGGAAAGTTGAATTTTTCCAAATATACGCGGAGACATGCTCTCGATCTGATTTTAATGTGGCCTCATGCCATGCCTGCTCAAGAGCAGTGGCCTTGAACACTTCCACATCGACGCCGTCAGGGAATGTTGGATTTAGGGTATTGGAAACATAGTCATGGCCGCTATCACAGAAAAGTTTTATGACGGAATCGATTAGTGATGGATCAATTAGGGGGCAGTCGGAGGTTACTCGCACGATGGCGTCAGCCCCAAAAATTTTGTAGGCCGAGTAGAATCGATCCAGAACGTCATTTAAATTACCCTTAAAGGTTTTAATGCCAACCAAATTGGCAACTTCGACAATGCCTTCGACTCCAATTTCGTCAGTGGTGGCAACAATAAGCTGGTTAATGAGCTTCGAACGTTGCACTCTCTCCAAATGCATTTGCAGCAGTGTTTTTTCACCGATCTTTTTTAAGACCTTGTTGGGTAGGCGAGTCGAACCGATTCTGGCCTGGGTAATTGCTAAGATTTTCATTTCCAATTCCCAGGGTTCAACAGTGCGGGATCTTCGATTTTAATTTTTTTCAGTTGATTAAGAAGCTCTGGCGATACAGCTTTGCCTAGGGCCATGAGGTTGCACTGCAGTTGCTCAACGGTATCCACGCCGATCAGCACTTTATCAATAAGAGGATGCGCGAGCACAAAAGAAAGGGCCAAGTCAGCAGTCGAGAGATGATGCATTTTGGCCAAGGTTTGGATTTGCTGCACCGGGGACGCCATAGAGCGCAGCTTTCCAGAAAAACTTTCCTGTTTCATAAAAAAGAGGCCTTGCAAAAAAGCTGATCTGGCATAAAGCAATTTTTTATTTTTCTTGGCCTTTTCCATGAGTCGAAGTTTGCTGTCTCCAGAGTCTAAAAGATTAAAGGGGAGCTGGATCACATCAATAGTGGGATTTTCTGCGGCAAGCGCCAATTCATCATCGGTGTAAAGCGAAACACCCAATTTGTTAATGAGACCTTGGGCCTTCAAATTTTCAAAGGCATCAAAATTTCGAAAGGTTTTAAAATCTTCGAACTTATGAAAGTAGTAACCTTCGATCCTGCTTGTCCCGAGACGTTTGAGCGAATTTTGCAGATGCTGTGCGATCGTCGTGGTGCCATCAAGTGAAAATTTACTCATCAGTTGAAATTTCTGTCCGCGGGCCTGGAAATACTCTGCCAAACGTTCCTGAGATGTCCCATAGGCATCGGCGGTATCGAGTTCGCGTATTCCTGCTTCATAGGCATGGTCGAGGATGCTGAAAATCTGTTCTTTATTTGGAGCACCGACGGCATTATTGATGCCGTAGTTAAGTCCGAATTGTACTGTTCCAAGAACCAGCTTCATGGTTAACTTCGGTAAAATGATTTGATCGAGTCGACGATCAGTTGCATTTCTTCGTCTTTCAAAGTTGCGTACATCGGCAGGGCCAGACTTACTTCGTAATACTTATTGGTTTCGGGCAAGGCCTCATTCCAGTTGTGAATCTGTCGGTAATATGGCTGCTGATGAACCGGGATGTAAAGCACCTGGGAGAAGATGTTGCGCTCCCGCAGGTAATCATAGAGTGCTTTGCGATTATTGGCGCGAGCGACATAGAGGTGATAAGAGTGCTCAAAACGTGGATTGGTGTCTGCAATAAAAAAGTTCTTAAGACCTTTGAGCTGAGTGTTGTAAAATTGAGCAATCAGTTTGCGACGGGCCAAAAAAGCATCAATTTTTTTGAGTTGTGACTGGGCCAGCGCACAGTTGATATCCGAGAGTCGATAATTATAACCCAGTTCCTGCATCTCATAATACCAACCGCCATGAGACTCCTGGGTAAATGAGGCACTATCTTTGGTGATGCCGTGAGACCTGAGCAGACTCATCTTATCCAGTAAGTCTTTGCGATTGGTGGTAATCAGTCCACCTTCACCTGAGGTGATGTGTTTTACCGGGTGAAAGGAAAACACCGAAATATCGGCGTACTTACAGTTTCCGGTTTTTTGCCAAACCCCGTGGGAATCTTGGAAACGCGCACCAAGGGCGTGACAAGCGTCTTCAATAATCCAGAGACCGTATTTGTGAGTGATCTTCGCCAGTCGTTCCAAATCGACAGGGCGTCCTCCAAAATCAACCACGATGACGCCTTTGAATTCTCCGGGGCGGGAGTGCGCTAACTTTGCTTCGAGCTTATCGAGGTCCATTAGATAGGTATTCGGATCGATATCGACGAAGTCGATTTGGCCTTTTTCAAACAAGACGGCATTTGCCGTCGCCACGAAAGTATTGGAGGTGGTTAATACCTTGTCGCCTGCTTTAAGACCTAAGGCCTTAACGGCCAGGTGAAGCCCCGCCGTTCCGCTTGAAACGGCGAGCCCGTAAGCCGCATCAACATAAGATGAAAATAGCTCCTCAAACTCAGGAACCTTACTGCCTTGGGTGAGGTGAGAGGACCTCAATACTTTAACCACGGCCTCAATGTCGTCTTCATCAATAAATTGCTTGGCGTAGGGGATGGGTTCCATTTAAACCTCAGTCTTCGAGTAGACATGTTGCTTAATCAAACTTTGCAGCTCCTCGCAGGTATGCCACTCCGTGTTCTTATCTGAGCTATACTGAAATCCCTTCTCCACATACTTGGCCTTAAAGGCCTCCAGGTATTTTGGGATACTCCAGGCGGGAGTTCCGGGAAGGATAACATAGTACTTGCCGCAATCGACAGTATTGAGCGAGTCACTGGAGGTGATCATTTCCTCATGCAATTTTTCCCCAGGGCGAATTCCGATGACCTGTAATTTACAATGAGGGGCGACGGCCTTGGCCAGGACATCGATTTTGTAGGATGCAATTTTGGGGATAAAAATTTCCCCGCCCCAGGCGTGGTTTAGGGCATACATCGCCATTTCGATACCTTGTTCCAAGGTAATACTGAATCTTGTCATCTCCATGTCGGTGATGGGTAAAACTCCTTCTTTCTGTTTTTTCATAAAATAAGGAACGACAGAACCGCGTGATCCCAAAACATTCCCATAACGAACAACCGAAAAAGAAATATCTCTTAAGGCACCTTTCATGTTATTGGCAGCAACGAAAAGCTTATCCGAGCAAAGTTTGGTGGCACCATAGAGATTAACAGGAGCTGCAGCCTTATCGGTGGAGAGGGCCACCACTTTTTTAACTTGGTTGGCAAGTGCAGCTTCAATCACGTTTTGAGCGCCTAAAACATTGGTCTTGATGCATTCGAAGGGATTGTACTCTGCGGCTGGTACTTGTTTTAAAGCAGCGGCATGGATGACGTAGTCAACACCTTCAAAAGCCCTTTTCAATCTCTCAACATCGCGCACGTCGCCAATGAAAAATCGGAGTTTCGGATCATATTTTTTAAAAAAATCATCCTCGGACATGTCAAATTGTTTCAGTTCATCTCTCGAAAAGATCACAACTCGTTTGACGTCGGGATATCGCAAGAGAATAGTCTTGATACACTCTTGACCGAAAGAGCCCGTTCCACCCGTAATTAAAATTTTTTTTCCATTCAGCATGACTTACACCTATTTTCCTCTAATAAACAATCAAGTTTAATTTTTTTATCCACATACTTTATGAGACCTTCACGATGAGAAACGATAACCACGGTACATTCCTTACTAATATCTTTCAGAGTTAGGGCAATTTCCTCTTCCGTTTTGTTATCCAAGTTGGCTGAGGCCTCATCTAAAATAAGCAACGTAGGCTTTCTGAGGAGCGCTCTGGCGATGGATAATCTTTGTTTCTGACCTGAACTTAACCCATCGCCGTTTTCATTCAGTCGATAATCTAATCCGAGCTGAGTTTGACGAAGGGTTTGGGCAAGCCTGGCCTTTTCTAAAGCTTCCCATAAGACCTCATCCCCGAGATTCTGATTTTTAAGACCATAAGTTAAATTGTCTCTGATCGTTCCCTCAATCAAAAAAGCATCGGCCCCAACATGGCCAATACGATGTCCAAAATTTTTCAAGTACTGGGCAGCATCTTGCTCACCTACCAGCACACGACCTTTGCTCGGATTAATAATGCCTAAAATTAGCATTAAAAGTGTACTTTTCCCACAGCCACTGGGGCCTGTGATTCCCAAGCTCTCATTCTTCCCCACAACTAAATCAATGTCAGTAAGGGTGTTTTCAGAGGCTGAGTCCCATCGAAAATCGACGTGCTCAAGACGAACGGCCGGCGCTTGTAACTCACCATTTGAAATTTTCTGCTCATTGTCATTATTGGGAAGTTCGAAGGTGTCGCGTAACTCATTAATAATGTACATTCTTGCGGATGGTCTAAAGGCCTCAGCGACCTGCTCATCATTAAAAGTCGAAAAGAGATCCAGTGAAATTTTAAATTGAGGGTAGAAAGATGTTGCATTGCCGATAGAATCCACCAGGGAGCTAATATAGGAAACAAAGCGCATAAAAAGATAAAGAAAGGCCAAGAGGTTGGTGTTCTTGGTACCGAAATATTTTTGTCCGCAAAAAATAATAAAGGCCAGAAGGGTTGTGCCGAGAATCTGGGGAAGGTTCGTGCCAATTTTTGTGAAAAGTCCCATGCGGGAAGCGTGATTAAAATAGCGCAAAATTTGGTTGATGATTTTTATGTACTCTAGTTTTTGAGTGTTTGAAATTCTGATGAAGAGCCAATTTCTGGTGGTGCGCTCAATGCCTTTGCTGATTTCACTCTGCTCGAAGACGACCTTCTTTGCAACGGCAAAAATTTTATGTTGGAAGACTTTAACCAACAAACCAATGAATAAAAGGCCGATCATGCCAACAAAAGTTTCTTTCCACGCGAGATAGACCATCCCTCCGAACATAAAAATAATTTGGGTCAAAGTGACGAGAAAGGTTGTGACCGAAGAAACAAAGCTTCCGGCCTTAGGAAAAATCTCTGAAAAACGCAGCTGAATTTCAGAGGCCGGGATAAATTTATGATTGCGCTCGATGAGCATTTCGTACAGGGTAAGTAATCTCAGTCGTGTATAAACAATATTGTTAAAATAATGGGAACTTTGCTGGGAGAAAAATTGGCCGACGGACCGGAGAATCCCAATGAGCACCAAAAGCATGCAGACAAAAGTGATATCCTTTGTGGCATAGGGCTGAACCTGGGCGGGAAGATTGGTCACGGGAAACAGACCAATGGTGGCCATCAAAAGTTGCATGACGGCGGCAATTCCGTATTCTACAAAGCCAATGAGGAAAGAAGCGAGGAGACCCAGAGAGAGCCAGAAAAGTCCCTGCCTGCCAATAAGCTTTAAGACCTTGAGAATAATACTGGTGAACTTACGCATAGATTAATGAAGGTGTTCCTCATCCTTTTCATTTTTTTGAAAATTCTCATCTATGCTTAAACCATGGGGAAAGTATTCCGGCACAAGCGTTTTTAGAGCAAGCTTGATGTCAGTTTCAGTGGCATTTTCGATCTGCTTAAAGAGGTTTGAGAGTAAAGACGGAATATCAATCTTGGATGAAGTTGGGCGCGCCATTTTAACCATGGGATGCTCTGTGGCGATGGTATTTTCGTGATTAATAAACAGCTCTTCATAGAGCTTTTCCCCGGGGCGCAGCCCGGTGAATTTGATTTCGATGTTTTGCCCAAGCTTAAGCCCTGCCAGGCGAATCATCTGTTTTGCCAGGTCCACGATTTTCACCGGAGCACCCATATCGAGGACAAAGATTTCTCCCCCATGCCCTAAAGCCGCGGCCTGGAGGACGAGGCGGCAGGCCTCAGGAATAGACATGAAATAGCGGATGATATCCGGATGGGTAATGGTGATCGGTCCGCCACTCTTGAGTTGCTGTTTGAAAAGTGGAATCACACTTCCACTACTTCCCAGGACGTTGCCAAAGCGAACCATCATGAATTTTGTTTTTTGATTTTGCTGCACGAACTGGCAGACCAGCTCGGCCACGCGCTTGGTCGCTCCCATGACATTTGTGGGATTGACCGCCTTATCTGTTGAGATAAGAACAAAGCGTTCGACGTTGTGGGCAACCGCGGCTTCGGCCACCACCTTGGTGCCAAAGATATTTGTTTTGACCGCTTCCGCCGGATTATCTTCCATGATGGGAACATGCTTGTAAGCAGCGGCATGGAGAACAACTTGGGGGAGATATTTGGCAAAGACATTGGAAACTTTATCCCGATTACGAACATCGCCGATGATGGGAATGATTTCCAAACTGGGATAATTTTTTTTCAGGTTTTTTTCTAACTCATAAAGGAAAAACTCAGTCATCTCAAAGAGGACAAGTTTTTGGGGATTATATTTTACGATTTGATTACATATTTCCGAACCGATTGACCCACCAGCCCCGGTAATCAGCACGATCTTGTTGGCCACCATGGACTGGACCGAATCGTCATTTAGCACGACTTCTTTGCGTCCGAGCAAATCTTCAATCTCAATATTTCGAAGCTGGGAAAGTTCGGTCTTTCCATTGATAATTTCGCGCATACTGGGGAGAGTTTTAAATTCCAGGTCTGTATGCTTGCAGCTCTCGACGATATTTAAAATTTGGTCGCCGGTAGCGGATGGAATGGCAATAAAGATTTTGGTCGCACCAGTTTTTTGAATGATGGCCGGCAGCTCGGCAATTTTACCCATTATGGAAACGCCGTGGAGAATTTTATGATACTTGCTGGGATCGTCATCGACGAAGGCCACCACCTTCATCTGAAGATCTTTACTCTCGCGCAATTCTCTAAAGAGCTGCGACCCCCCCGCACCGGCACCCACGATAACCACTTTTGCAAAAGTTTCATTAAACTTATACCAAAAATTATCCCGCCAAATGCGGTAGGTGAAACGCATTCCGCCCAGGAAAGTTAATAGAAGCAGCCAGTCGATAATAAAAGTCGACCGAGGTACTCCAATCATGCGGTTGAGAAGAAAAATGCCCCCAAAGGAAAGGGATACTGCCAAGGTAATACCCTTGATTAAGCGAAAGAGATCGGGAGTACTGGCAAAGCGCCAAATGCCTTTGTAAAAACCCATAAACCAAAAGCAAGATACCTGAATGATGGTTAGGAGCAGGCAAGATTGAAAAAAGACCCCACTTGGAACTGCACTAATGCGAAAGTCACTGTATCGAAGGGCCAAAGACGAGTAAAAAGCACAAACCGAAAGCACCGCATCAAGGATGAAGACAATTCCAGTCTTCTGCTTGGGATTCATTTCATAGATAAGTTTTGTAATCAAGATTGGCCTGCTTTTCAAATCGTGGACGCATGCTAGCGTACGTTTCACATTATGAATATTGTTTAATGCGTCATTTGTCGTTCTTATTAGCGAAAGTCGAGAGTCCCATGCCAAGTCCCACCAAGAAAAGGTAGCGAATCTGAAGAAGGTAGAGAAGCAGGCACAGGATGGTGATCAGAGGATAAGGCTGAATATCCCCGAGAGTTTGTTTCCTGAGATTTTCCCGGATAATCACGAAGAAAAAGTAGAGCCAGATCGCAAGACCTAGGAAGCCACCATTAGAGAATTGCAAGATGGCCCCCATATGGGGAAGGGCGGTAATTCCGTTCGGCCATGCGCCTTGGTCGCGCTTGAGGATATAGGCAGAGCTCGGGATGGAGACCAGGCCTGGTCCCGCACCGAAGATTGAGTATTTGGAATTTTGGGCGAAAAAATTCACGGCAGCGGCGTCAAATACTTCCAACTTTTCCGTGAGAGTCTGACTTCTCACCAGATAGTCTCTGGCATCATAGTGGACGTAATAGCTGTGAAGACGCTTCTCGCTGATCCAATAAAGACTGCCAGAAACAACGATGGCAAGAATGAGAACTGTGATTAAAGAAGTTCGCTTGAAAAGATGGGTGAGGAGAAATTTGAGGCGGGCAAGAAGTATGATGACAAGACCCACAAACAGCGTAATGACCCCTGTCATGGAAATATTGTAGCAGAATCCCGCAAGAATCATTAGGGGCATCAGAAAAAGTAAAAAGTAGGTTTGCCTTTTAACGTAACCAAGCAGGCAGAAAAAAACGAGAATTCCATAGCTGGCAATTTGACTCAACCCACGGGGTTCATAGTTAAAACCATGGACTCGTTCAGGAACAAAAGTCATGATGTGGCCGGTGAAAAAAGTATAAAAGTTGTATTGTGTAAATTGTTCAACAATGGCTGCAAGACTTGAAGTTGCCGCTCCAATGATAATAGTGAATGCGACATTTTTTTTATTTTTTTCATCGCGCAAATGCAGTGATAAATAGAGAACGGCCATGGCCTCTAGAAAAAAACTTCCGAGATGAATAATGCTTCTCCACTGAGGGATGTCTCTTCCTGACTTGAAGCCGGTCGGATCGTGCCAAGGAAAGATGTGGCCAAACCAGAGACCGACCAGGCAGAGATAAAGAAAGTAGATCGCCAGCACCTTGACCGCCCAGAGATTCCACAATTGTTTTCGATTCAAAATAAGATAGGGAAGGGCAATTGCGCCAAATAATTTTAGCGCCGTCAGATTCATGTATTGTTGAGAGTTGAAAATGTCGACGGTACAAACAAGTGCCAGCCAAATGACAAGGATGTCATGCCTCTTTCTTACATAAAGAAGGATGGTCGGAAAGAGAAGGCAGAAAGCCAGGAGCAATGGTTGGGGGAGTATCATCAAAATCCTTGAACTAGCAGAGTTGTTGCGCTGAGAAGCAAAGTTATGATAGAAAACTATTAGGAAAATAGGAAGTGCAAAAGTGTCAAAAATAATTTGCGTCGATGGAAGGCTACTGAATAACTTTAGTGGAATCCGGGCGTTGATAAATCCCATGCTGGCCGAGTTAATTAAACAGAGGCCAGCGGTGGACTTTGTTATTCTTCTCGACGCTGCCTTAACACACCAAGAATTTAATTTTCCCAATGTTCGCTTCGTTATCGTACCGAGAATGAAGGGCCTCCCCCATTTTATCGGAAAAATAATCTACGACCTTTTTTCTTTTCCCGCGGCCATTCGGAAGCTCGACCCCGATCTTTTTTTTGCGCCCTATTACGACTTATGGATTCCAAAAACTAAGCGTGGCGTGAACATTATCTCCGTATATGATCTTTGTTTTTGGAAAATGGCCAAGATGTATCCCCTGAAGTCACGCCTGTACCATCGTCTGATCTTGTCTCTCAATTTAAAACGTAAACCTGTCATTATGACCATCTCCTATTCCTCTCAGAAAGATCTTATGGAGGAATTCAAACTGCAGCAGAAACCGCAGATTATCTATTGCTCATACCGTCCGGCATGGGATGGGTTAATTTTTTCACAAGATGAAATTCAAGCGGTGAGACAAAAATACGGATTTAAGCCCGATAAAAGATATTTCCTTTACACCGCAGGGCTCGACTACCGAAAAAATGTGCGAGGGATGCTGGAAGCTTATGCCAAATTTACTCTGCAAGAAAAAAATATAGATCTGATTTTTACCGGTCCTGCCAAAGAGGATCGCAATTTGAACCAGACTCTCGCGGAGCTCGGGCTGCAAGAAAAGGTAGTTTTAACCGGAAAACTGTCCGAGCGAGAGCTGGGAATCGTCTATAAGGAGTTTGCTTCGGCCGTCGTCAATTTTTCTTTTTTTGAAGGATTTGGGCTTTCAAATCTTGAGGCGTTGTCCACCGGACTGCCTCTGGTGTGTTCCGATATTCCGGTCTTTCGCGAAGTCGTGGGCGATAAGGCGATTTTTTGCGATCCCTACAAGCTGGAAAGTATGGTCGCAGGGCTTTTCGCCGTTTTGGGCCACAAAAAAAGTGAAGCCCAGTTTCAACCTGATGAACGATTTAATTTTAAGTCGAATTCGCAAAAATTCGTGGATTTCATTAGTAGTTACTTGGGTTAATAAAACTTCATGCCCGCTTCTTGATTACCCCCCATTTTTGGCATATAATATGACAAAAATGGGGTCATATATGGAAAGGATCGCTGACCAAGCGCTGCTTCGGTGGGCCAAAAGTAAAAATCGAAAACCGCTTGTTATTCGTGGTGCCAGGCAAGTTGGAAAATCGACTTTAGTGAGAAACTTTTGCCGTAAGCAGAAGCTAGATTTAATTGAAATTAATTTGGAGAAATACCTTTATCTCGATGAAGTTTTTCAAACCAATGATATAAAATCAATCATTAGTAATATTGAGGATATTAGTAAACATAAAATATCTAAAAACTCTCTCCTGTTTCTGGATGAAATTCAAGCTGTTCCGCATGCGATGCAGGCCCTCCGATATTTTTTTGAAGATAAGAAAGAACTGGCCGTGGTTGCGGCGGGTTCATTGCTTGAGTTTACGTTGAATGATCACAGTTATTCTATGCCGGTAGGAAGAATCGAATACCTTCACATGGGGCCCATGACCTTTAGTGAATTTCTTTTGGCCAAAAAAGAAAATTTTATCTTCAAACGCTTGCAGGAAATTAGAGATGTAAAAGAAATCTCAGACTCACTTCATGAACAATGTACGCAGCTGCTTCGAGAATTTTATTTCGTCGGAGGAATGCCAGAAGCCGTTCTCGCCGCTAAAGATGATGATTTTGATGACGTGGGAAAGATTCAAAGCAATATTTTAAGTACCTACCAAAGTGATTTTGTAAAATATGCAAAAAAAGCAGATCTTGCTACAATTCAAAAAGTGTTTAGATATATTTATCTTCACCCTAGTCGCAAAATTAAATACGCGAATATTTCGTCGGATCATTCTAGTAGGGACCTCCACCATCAGCTTGACCTTTTGTTTATGGCCAAAGTTGCCTTTCCGGTTAAACACTCAACCTGTGACGGGGTTCCCCTCGCTGCTTCTGAGTCAAGCAAGACTTTCAAAACTATAATTTTGGATATTGGTTTGATGAATTCATTGCAAAACCTCAGCTGGCATCATTTGCAAAGTAATGATCAGCTTCTAACCGACGGGGCCATGGCGGAGCAATTTATCGGACAACATTTACTTTACAATTTCCAATCATTCCAGGAACCACAAATTCACTATTGGTTGCGTGAAGGAAAATCGCATAATGCAGAGGTAGACTACGTCGTGGAAGACAACTCGACTCTTATCGCAATTGAAGTTAAGTCTGGAGCCGCGGGAAAAATTCGTTCACTTCATCAGTGGATGCAAGATGCGAAAGCGCCCCGTAAAAAATGTATTCGCTTTAATCTTTCAAAAGGCGGCAAAGAGAAAATTTCTTATCAATATGATGAAAAAGTCTTGAAATATGAATTACTAACTCTTCCACTCTATTTAGTTGAATATTGGAAAAACCTTATTAGGTAAATTTCATTCTTGGCCATCTATTCTAATGCCAATTTATCGAGTATTGTTGTGGCCCAGCAATCGATTTGAGGAGATGAACTCTAATGAAAAGAGCATTGATCACGGGAATTACCGGACAAGATGGTTCTTATCTGGCGGATTTTTTGTTGCAAAAGGGATATCGGGTCTTCGGGCTGACCCGAAAATTAAATCGCGCTTCGGCATCTGACAAAATTACCCTGCTCAAGGGCGATCTCTTAGATCAAAATTCCTTGATTAATGTTCTCGAAGAGGCCAAGCCGGATGAGATCTACAATTTGGGTGCCCATAGCTTTGTTCAAACTTCGTGGAATCACTCTGTTTTAACCGCCGAGTTGACGGCGATGTCGGTGACTAAAATTATCGATGCGGCCTTAAAGGTCTGCCCAAAATCACGTTTTTATCAGGCCTCAAGCAGTGAGCTCTTTGGGAAAGTGCAATCGGGTCCTCAAAATGAGGAAACGCGTTTTTATCCCAGGTCACCCTACGGTGTCGCAAAACTTTATGGCCACTGGATTACGGTTAATTTCAGAGAGTCGTTTGGCTATCATGCCAGCAGTGGAATCATGTTCAATCACGAATCGCCAAGGCGGGGATTGGAATATGTCACCCGAAAAATTTCTCACACGGCGGCGCTCATCAAAAACGGGTTGGCCAAGGAATTGCGGCTCGGGAATATTGAAGGCCGTCGCGATTGGGGATTCGCCGGTGATTATGTGGAGGCCATGTGGCTTATGTTGCAGCAGGAAAAGGCCGATGATTATGTGGTCGCTACGGGAGAGACCCATAGTGTGAAAGACTTTCTCGATCTGGCCTTTGCGCGCGTTGATTTAGATTGGAAAGAGTTTGTGAAAACTGATGAGAAATTATACCGCCCGATTGAGGTCAGCCATCTTGTGGGAGATTATTCCAAGGCCAAAAGAGTTTTGGGTTGGACTCCGAAAGTTGATTTCAAAAACTTAGTATTTATGATGGTTGATCATGATATGGAAGTTGCAAGAAAACTAAAATCAGAAGCTTCGAAGTAAGATTAATTTCTTAATTTTACGAAACAGAAAAAAACGTCCAATGGCCGAGAAAGGGGCGACAATCAGACATTTAATCTGATCAACCACGGTTAAATCCCGCGCGCACGAGTACCTGATATAAAGCGATTTGTTAAATTTGCTAAAAATGTCTTTCGGTGAGACCTCAGGCTGATCAGAGGAGGTTGGGGTACGCAGATTATGCCAGCAGAGCGCCAGGTAGGTGCTGATCTGCATTTCAAATTTTTGCAAAGTCGAGATTGAATTGTTGTGAATCCGATACAAAGTTGTGACAAAGGGGATATTGGCAAATTTTCGACCTTGCTCGTAGGCCCGAAGCAGTAGGTCTAAATCTTCAGCGCTTTTCAAAGTTTCATTAAAACTCAACTGCTGGAAGATGCTTCTTCTGGCCATGAGAGTAGGGTTGGGAATAGGGCACATGTACTGGAAGGCGTGGACGATATCTTGATGAGTGGTCTTCACCATGCGCACTTTTCCCAGTCTGCGGTGATTGAATTCATGATAGTGACTTCCGATTATATCTATTTGTGGATTGGCCCGTAGGAATTGTACCTGAAGCTCGAGTCGATCGGGATACATCAAATCATCGCAGTCGAGGAAAGTGATAAATTCCCCTTTCGCCTCTCGGATTAGATGGTTGCGAGTATGGGAGATCCCTCTGTTTTGCTCGTTTTTAATGCCACGAATTCTGCCATCGCGTGCAATAAGAACTCCGATAATGGTCGCCGTTTGATCGGTGGAGCCGTCATCGCAAAGAATAATCTCGAAATCTGGGAGTGTTTGATCAAGGACGCTCGTGACAGCGGCCTCAAGAAAAGCCGCAGCATTGAAACAAGGGATCACGACGGAAACAAGCGGCTGAAACATAGATTAAGAATAGAAGAGTGAGGTAAAATTGTCTACATACCGACCATAATAATGCCTACTTTAGTTTGGTCTTGACCAAACTAAAGCTTCATATATAATAGACGAATGCGCTACCTCTCGAAATTTCTTAAAAATGATCTTGCAAAAAAAATGCTGCTCCTTTCGGGGCCAAGACAGGTTGGTAAAACGACCCTCTCAAAACAATTATTTGGTGCAGAGAATTGTGAATATCTGAATTGGGATATTTTAAAACACAGACAGATCATTAAGTCCGAGTCATGGAACCAGGGCAAGGAACTGCTTATTTTTGATGAGATTCATAAACTTAAAACTTGGAAAAATCTTCTCAAAGGAATTGTTGATGAAAAAATAGATCAGAAATCAAAACAAAAAATCTTGGTCACGGGTTCAGCCAAGTTGGAAACATTTAGAAAGTCTGGGGATGCGCTTACTGGGCGCTACTTTCATTACCGCATCTATCCGTTTGATTACGCGGAGGCGTTAATGTATACCAAAATTACTCCAACCGAAATTTTAGAAAGATTACAGATAACTGGCGGATTTCCCGAAGCGTTTTTTAATCCTTCAGATGCAAATCGACTACGCAAAAACCGTATCGAGCAGGTCTTTCAGGAAGACCTAAGAGAGCTATCCAAGATACAGTCCATTAAGAATATTTCTTTTTTGGTGGAGCTGCTGCGCGATCGTGTCGGTGGCCTTATTAATTACGCTAATCTTGCGCGCGATCTTGATGTTTCCCCACCCACGGTTAAATCTTGGATTCAACATTTGGAACGCTTATATCTGATTTTTGCAGTTTCTCCTTACTCGAAAAAGTTGGAACGTTCTCTTAAGAAGGATAAAAAATATTTTTTTTATGACTGTTCCTTAAGCAATAGTGACGGGGGCAAATTTGAAAACCTCGTGGCCATGACTCTGTTAAAATTTTGCCATTTCAATGAGGACGTAACCGGAGAGAATTGGAAACTTTTTTACTTTCGAGACAAAGAAAAAAGAGAAGTAGACTTCATCATTGAGCGCAATAATGCCCCTTACTGGGTAATAGAAGTCAAAATGAAACAAGAAATATTCAATAAGGGCCTGCATTATTTGAAAGAAAGAATGCGGCAAGCCGATTTTTTTCAAATTTCCCTTGAATCCTGCCCGGAGGAAAAAATACAGGGTATTCATAAATTGAGTTATGCCGTTTTTTCAGAACGATTCATCAAGTATTAGATAAAAAAGCTTGCGGATAACCTTGTCTAACGGATTGCAAAAAACTAAAATCACACACACATGCATAAACGAGATATTGCTATTGCCTACCGTATTTTCCCTGGGATTTCAAAAAATCCATTTTTCTCTGCAGACAATAAGTTGAGACTCGCGGCCTCATGTCTCAGTTCAATGAAGGTGGCACTCGATGGCGTTTCTTTCAAGATTTTTGCTATCCTGGATGGTTGTCCCGACTCCTATGAAGAGTTATTTAGAAGTCATTTCAAGGCCGATGACTTGGAAATTATTCAATGCCAAAAAATTGGAAATCAGGCCACATTTCGAAAGCAAATTGAGATCCTGCTTGGGCAGACTGAAGCCGAAATTGTATATTTTGCTGAAGACGATTACCTCTATGTCCCTGGGGCCTTTGAAAAAATAGTCAAGCTTTTAAGACAGGCCCCTGCCATCGATTTCGTGACCCCTTATGATCACTTGGATTATTACACGCTCAATTTCCACAACTACAAGTCTCAAATCATCAGCCGGGCCGACCATCACTGGCGAAGTGTTTCCACCACCTGCTTAACTTTTGCCGCACGAAAGTCGGAACTCTCTCGGGCGCACCGGGCACTTGAGCACTATAGTGAGGGCAGCTCAGATGCCAGCGTGTGGCTCAGTATTACAAAATTTCATATCTACAATCCCTTCAAGTATCTGCAGTTTTTATTTCAAAATTTTTATCTTTTTAAAATTTTGGCGATCTCTTGGAAATTTGGCTGGCGGGAGAATTTATTTTTAAAGAGGCAAACTCTTTATTCACCAGTCCCTTCCCTGGCAACCCATGCGGAAGCAACCTGTTTGGCCCCCAATATTGATTGGCAAAAGCACATTCCCCCAAGGCCTTTGCCATGAAAGTATTACTGGTTAATCCCGACAACGCTGATCAAGCGGGCTTTAGTTTTCCACCGCTCAATTTAATCTACCTTGCGGGAAGCATTTTAAATGAGCACGAAGTTCAACTGGTCGACGGTTATCTTCTCGGGCGCGAAGGCATAAAGAAAGCCGTGACTGAATTTCGGCCTGAGATTGTCGGTATAACCAATTATACGTTAGGGCACCACGCCGTTCTTGAGATCGCGGACTGGATTAAAAAATTCAGTCCTCAGATTAAAATTGTTCTCGGTGGCGCTCATCCCACCATCATGTGGAAGCAAATTTTAGAGAATTATCCTCAGATTGATGTCTGCGTGATCGGAGAAGGTGAATATACTTTTCGTGAATTTTGTAATGGCACACCGGTGGAAAAACTGGCCGGGATTGCCTGGAGAAAAGATAACACGGTAGTTAGAAACCCTGCACGAACATACCAGCATCACCTAGATCATATCCCTTTTCCGGCATGGCACCTCCTGAATTTGAAAAACTATCCGGCCAAAGGGGAAGGTGTTTTTAATGGCATTGACCTCTCTAAGGAACCGCGCGTCTCCGTGGTTTTTAGTCGAGGATGCACCGCGAGCTGTGATTTTTGCTCGACCTGGTGGATTTGGAAAGGCCATCGCGCTCGTTCTGCCATCAATATGGCCAATGAGCTAGAGTTGCTTAATACAAAATATGCTGCCAAGCACTTCTGGATGGCCGATGATGATTTCAGCGGTGACATCCAGGCCGCCAAAGAGTTGTGCCGGGAAATTATTCGACGTAATATAAAGATTGCCTGGTACGCCACCACCCGTGTTGACCACGTCGATTTGGAACTTCTCGAACTCATGAAAAAGGCCGGTTGTTACGAGATCAGCTTTGGAGTTGAGTCCGGATCGCAAAAAATTCTTGATCTCATTGGCAAAAATACCACCGTGGAGCAGGCCAAACTTAGCATCTTAAACGCCAAAAAAATTGGCCTGCGAATCACCGCGCTCTTGATCGTCGGTGCCAGGGGCGAAACAAAAGATACCGTTAATGAGACGATCGATTTTCTGAATACAATCCGTCCTGACGGTGTTGGCGCGGTTGGCGGACTTTGGATTCTTCCTGGAACCAGCCTCTATCAACGGGCCAAGAGAGAGAGAATTATTGATGATACCTACTGGCTGCGCGATCGACCGGTACCCATCTACTACGGAGAACATACAAAAGAGCGCATTGAGCAATTTCTCTATGCGGTTCATAGTCGAAGGAAGCTGGGTACAGTTAATTTTTTCATTGGCTTTTACGTTTTGAATCGTCTGAAAAATCTGGTGAAAAAATCCACTTTCATGTCTGAGTTATATCGCAAAAGACTAAGGCCATTGTTAACAGCATGAAGATAAAACGATATACCACGATATTTCCCCAGGCCGAAAATATCCATCTGATTAAAGATATCGGTATGATTTCCTTTCTCATGCAGCTGAAATATGGGGTCCAGGGAGAGGTTGTCACCTACAACAATGATCACTATTCTTATCTCGAAGGTACGCTCAAAGGACTTAAGCTAACTTTTTTGAAACGCCTGTTTCATGTGGCCACACTTGATGTTTGTCTTTATCTTTTTTTTCAAGCAAGGAAGATAGATTTTTTGCAGCTCTTTCATCTCAGGTTTCCCACCCTCGTCTGGATTTTGGTTTATAGAATGCTCAATCCTCGCGGTAAGATTTATCTGAAGCTCGACCCGAGCAATCTCGGGATGCATAAGATGGTTTCAACCTCATTAAGACGTCGGCTTTTCTTGCCCATTATTCGACTTTGCAGCTTAGTTTCAGTGGAAACCAAGGACATTCAAAAAGAAATCGAAGTTCAATGGGGTTTGCGGACCACCTATCTTCCCAACGGAATTTATAACTTTGAAGAGTTAACCACACCTGATTTCCCATTAAGAGAAACGAGTATTTGCACGGTTGGTAGAATTGGTTTCTCAGATAAGGGGCACCATATTTTATTGAAGGCCTTCAAATTATTTCATCCGAGATTTCCACAATATATTTTAAAATTTATCGGTCCGATCGAAGAAGAATTTAAGTCCGAGATTGACTCTTTTCTTCGGGAGAATGATTTTCTGGCGAACTCAGTTAAATTTCTGGGACCCATTTATGACCGATCGTTATTGAGAGTGGAGATGCAGAAATCAAAGATTTTTTGCTCATCTTCCATCCGCGAGAGCTTCGGCATTGCCAACATTGAGGCCATGGATGCCGGATGCTGTCTTGTTTCCACAACGGTTTTGGCCACGAATGACATCACCGATAACGGGAAGTTGGCCTTTCTCTGCCCTCCCGGAGATGCGCAGGCGCTTGCCAATAGCTTGTCTCAGGCGGCCTCCAATGAAAAAAAGATGCAGGAGTTATCGAAAGAGGGTCAAAAATTTATCCGGGCCAACTTTTACTGGCCGGTTGTTGTAGAGAAAATTGCAGCTTTGTTGCAAATAGCGTAAAGGATTTTTGCATGGCAGATTCAAACAATTCCATATCCGCTTACAATAAGTCAGTCACTTTCACCTATGAGATGAAGGAAAGTCGTTTATTAAAATCGGCCAGGATGATTGAAAAGCTTCCCAAGGGAAAATTTCTCGACATCGGCTGTGCCAATGGAGATTGGGCCCTGCATTGGAAGAGTCGTGGCCATGAGGTTTTCGGGATCGACATCGACTCAAATTCTGTTGCCCGATCAACCGAGAGAGGTGTCCCGGCCAAAGAGTGTGACCTGAACTCTTCGGCGCTACCCTTTGCTGATAATTACTTTGACTGTATTTACGCCGGCGAAGTTATCGAGCATCTCGTTGATACAGATCGCTTCTTGCAGGAGATCGAGCGCTGCTTGAAACCTGGGGGACATTTATTAATTACGACTCCCAATCTTGTTTCTTTTGAAAATCGCGTTCGAATCTTGTTTGGAATCTATCCTATTTGGGTGAATTATAATTTGACGGGGTCTGGGCATATTCGGGCCTACACCCCTTCAATTTTGAAAAAACAGCTCCAGGCCTGTGGACTGACCGTGAAAAAGCATACCGGAAACTGGGTGCCTTTTCTGCCCCAAAAAATTATCGACGACGTAAAAATGCCAATCTTGGCGATCTCCGGATGCCTCTTTCCTAGTTTTGCCATGGACATAATATTACTCGCTCAAAAGGGAACGGCGCATGCTCATCTCACCAAATAACGAAGTTCGTAAAATTATCTCGACGGTCAAAGTCCTGGATCGAAATTTAAAAATTCTTGATTTTGGATGTGGTCTTGGCAGAAATTTAGTGCTTCTCAGGAGTCTTGGCTTTACCCAATTGACAGGCGTGGATGTTAGCGAAAATTCACTTCAGAAATGCCGTGAGCAAGGTTTTCAGGTGATGAGTGGTGAATCATTTAATCATTCGTCAAATAGTGGCACCACTTATGATGTCATTGTGCTTTCCCATCTCATCGAACATTTTTCTTATAGCGACCTATTTTTATTTCTCGACGGGCTGATTGATAAGCTAGCACCCCAGGGCAAGTTGCTGATTATCACACCCGTGCTAAATGGTCTTTTTTATAACGATTACGACCACGTCAAACCGTACAATCCGATGGCGCTCTTTTTGTATTATTGCAATAAAACCTCGCAAGTTCAGCGGGTATCCAAGCATAATCTTATTTTAAAAGATCTCCATTTCACCAGAGGTCATCTGAATATCTTATACAGTCGAGGCATCTATCTTAAGAAGCATTCCTGGGGCTCGTTTGCGAATCGTTTTTTGAAGTTGCTCTTCTTCCTCTCCGGGGGAGTTTTGGGTCAAACCATGGGCTGGATTGGTCTCTATGAAAAGGCCTAACTCGCCTGGATTTTCCTCATCTCTCGCCAACTTTGAAGGCCTGCCCATAGGGCGAAGATAAGAGTAAAAAGCACCATTTTAAGCAATAAGAGAACCTTATCATCGAGAGTAAAAAAGTGCTCAGTTAATTTGTGGGCGATATAAAGGGCCACAGCACAGGGAAGCCAATAAATAATTTTCCTGGCGTATAAGATGAAAAGATTTTGCTGGGTATATTTACCTAAAATGTAGAAACTCAAACAACACATGACGATATAGGCAATACCGCGCGAAAGAATAAGATAATGCAAGTCTAGAGTGGCCACACTCAGGTAGCAAAAGACGAACAAGGTAAGATTGAAAATAATTCCGTTAATCCCTACCATCTTGGCCTTCTGTAAGGTGGAAAAAGTTTTTTGAAAAAGGTCATACATGGCAGAAAAAGGCAGTGAAAGAACGATGAGCTGAAAGAAGCCGCTGGTCACTTCTAAAGATTGTTGGTCGAACGCCCCTCTAAAAAAGAGGATATAAACTATCTGCTTGGAGAATACTGCCAGCGTGACTCCAATCACGAGACTAATTCCGCAGACAAAACAAGCAACATTGAATAAATCTTTAATACTGTTTACTTCACCATGACTTTGCTTCTTTTCCAAAATTCGAGTCCAGCAGATGTTAATGATCGAACCGAAAACCACATGCTGAGTAATCATCAAGAGTTTGGAAGCATAGCTAAACGAAGAAATGAGGCCGTGGGAGAACTGGGAGAATACGCGATTCTCCAAGACACCATAGGCCAGTCCGACCAGATAGACATTTCCAGAAACAAAAAACATCTTCCAAAATGATCGATCCACCATAATGCCGGCGGTTGGATTATATCGCACCCCCATCTTATACAACTCGACTAACTGAAAGAGGCAAGACATGACGAGAACGGCATAAAAGTTAAAGATGAGGGCCTCAGTTTTGATTTTCGCCAAGAATGAAAAGAGAAAGATTGAACCTATGAAAATTCCCAAGATCTTTCCTATCGACTGTAGAACAAAGCGGCGTCCGCTATTCAAAACCCCTTGAAGAAAAAGGGTAAAGGAGGTCAGGATTATTGAGGGGGCCAGGTATTGAGTCAGGTTTAAGATCTCTTCCGTCTTGGCCTGCAGAGACGTACCAACAATAATGTGGATGGTTTTAGGTAAAACCAGGAAAATAAAGGCAAGCAGCACGAAACAAGAGATCAGAAGAGTATTTACGGCGCGAGAAAATATTTCATTGCCTTCCGCGATATTGGTTTCACGTTTTCGGAAATAGATCGGTATGGTTGACTCCATCATGGGGTAGGCAAAAAAAGTACAAAAACCAATAATCGACAAGGCATACAAGTAAGAGTCCAGATTGACGGAGGTGCCAAGCTCTTTGGCAATAAGCCCTTGATTGAGCAGCGATACCAGATAACCGAGCAGTGTCAGGGAAGAAATTGAAAAGAATGTTTTCAACATGGGGGAATGCTTATCCCCCATTTCTTTTCGAAATAGGATTTATTTCGCAGATGAAGGTCCTCAGTATGAATGCTTGAATATAAATATTTTATTTCGGTTTTTAGAGAGCTAATGCCATGGCAGGGGTTCGTGACGATGGCAAGACCGCCAATGACCTTTCGCCTGAAGCCCGCTTTGGAAACTGAAAAGTTAAAATCAATCTCTTCAAACCCCGCAGGAGTATAGGCCGTATCAAAACCGCCAACCTGGTCATAGACTGAGGTTTTAACTAAAAAACAATAACCTGAAATGACATCGACTTCGGCATTTTCATAGGTTTCGTTTACCTTGGCAGACCCTTTCCAGTATTCGCCCTTCGGCCCGACGATGCCCAGTTTTTCTTCCGCCACGAGCGCGCGGTACATCGTCTCAACTGCTCCCGCCCCGATGGTTACGTCGTCATTTATAAACATCAGGGCGTCACCCTCCGCCATTTGGCGGCCCATGTTCCAGGCCCGGGAAACCCCGACATTAACGTTGTTGAAGCAATACTTTTTGATATCTTGTTGCTTAATGAAGTCAACCAAATCGCTTTTCGCACTATCGTTACAGACGACAATAATCTCATGCTCGATTGTCACATGGGTCTTGATGCTGGCGATAAGGTCTGGCAGTGACGTCAAGGGGCGAAAAAAACGGGCAGCATTTTTTTTACGCTTCAGATCGCGAGTCGGAATTATGATGCTGATCATACGTATGCTCTCTTACTTCAGAATTTTAAATTTAAAAACATACTGGCAAATAAAAAACTTATTGATAAATGGAATCCATTTGAAAAGGCCCACTGCTGGCAGGTCTTCAAAATTATAACTTATCTTTTGTAGCTGCAATTTCGGAACCTGTTTACTCATTTGCTCCAAGAAGGTTGTTTTGGTGAAAAAACGCAGGTGGGTCACATCCAGAAGCCCTGAGGTAGCATACTCAAATCTATCCAAGCAGATCAAATTCTTCAGGATTCTGAGATTGTTGATATTTGGAAGAGATACGATAATATGCCCGTTTTCTTCGACATGCAGGCAACATTTTTGCAAAAACTCATAGGGCCATTTTAGGTGTTCGACAACATCGAGGAGAAGAATCAAATTATATTTTCGGCCTAAAAAATCCCAATCTTCAGCGTTGGCGACAATAAATTCATCAATGTTTTTATGCTTGGATTCCCTGCAGGAATCCACAACTTCCAGTCCAACGGCATGGCCAATCTGCTTTTTCTCTTTGAGATACCCTAGGGTATTGCCTGTTCCGCAACCGACTTCGAGGCAAGTTTGATGAAAATCGTCCCCTAACAGGGCAATGGCATCGTGACGTACATTGTTAAAATATTCTAATGGCATATTGTAGATCGTAGCATTGACTGTTTTGTTTGACACGGTGTTAGATAGGAAAAACATTAATTTTGGACCAAAAGAATTTTATGACAAAACCGGTCTTTTCCGTCGTTGTAACGACCTATAACCATGAAAAGAAATTATTAAAGACTTTGGAATCTTTGGTTGGACAGACGTTAAAAGATTTTGAGGTTCATATTATTGATGATGGTTCTACTGATAATACCAAGTCGGTGGTTGATTCTTTCAGGGGAATTCTGGATCTTCACTATTACCATCAGGAAAATTGGGGCGGGCCGGCGCGTGGTCGAAATGTTGGAATTGAGAATGCCAATTGTGAATGGATTGCCTTTTTGGATGCCGATGACTGGTGGTATCCGACAAAACTCGAGGAAGTCGCCAAGTTTCTTCCGGGGATGGACGTTATTTATCACGAGCTCGATTATTTCAATGCCAATGGTCCCATGCGCCGCGGGACCAACGGTCGAAAATTAAAAAATCCTTTTTTTGAAGATCTTCTGATGAACGGAAATTGTCTCTCTAATTCAGGCGTTTGCGCCAGGCGCTCGATTATTAAAAGAGTCGGCATGGTTTCGGAGGATAAAAATCTAATCGCGGTTGAAGATTATGATTTGTGGCTCAAAATCTCTAAAATTTCCGAGCGCTTCCACTATATACCTGTCGCTTTGGGCGCCTACTGGGGCGGCGATGGGACTCTCTCGAGCTACTCACTAAACTACATCCAACGAATAAAAAAAATTACTGGAAATTATCTCAACCAGTTAGAGGGTGCTCAGAAGCGAGAGGCCATGCAGCGAGAAAAATATATTATAGCCCGAAATAAAAAGGCCTTAGGTGACCTCACTGCCACGGCAGATTTTTTTAATATTGTGGTTTATTCCAGAAGTATCTCTCTAAAAATGAAGGCCCTGTTTTTTGCTCTGACGGCCTTTTTTCGCGTTAAGGCCTTACGAAAGTTTCAAACCAAGTAGTGCCCTGAGATTGTAGCGAAAAAAACCGCTCAATCGGCCGGCAAAAGTGCAGACATTAAAGACGCTGGTCTTGGGATTTAGCTTAATTAAATTATAAAGGCACTGACCGCAAGGAAGACCCAGCATTTCTATAAATTCGACCACCGGCCAAACTTTGCCTTTTAGAATCCATTTTGCCACCATGGCACCTTTTCCAACTCCATAGCGATAGGCCTTCGTGCATGAATGAAGAAAGGTCCCAGCATAGGGTTTTATATGGAGCACTTTTAGCTCCGGAAAATAGGCCATGGGAATATTGTTAAAAAAGGCCTTCCAGGCGAAATCCGTCTCCTCGCTGGAACCCCAATAGGAGCCAACGCCAAAATTATCACTGAATTTTCCCAGCTCAATAAATGTAGTCGGTCGAATGGCAAAATTGCTACCCATGAGCAGCTTGGTATTGAGGAATTTCATTAAGTCGCCGCCAATCTGATGGCGAGGACTATAGAATTCTCCATTGTCATCGCGGACGATACTTCCTGCAATAATTTTAAGCTTGGGGTACTGCTGAGTGATTTTAATGAAATGCTCCAGATAGCCGGGCATGAGATAACCATCATCGTCGCAAAAAATTAACCAGTCTGCGTCCATGGGAACAGGAAAGGAGTTTCGTGCCTTGGCAACACCACTCACGGGAATCTTGAGATGAGTGAGAAGGGGATTCGCGGATATTTTTTGCTCTAGCTCAAGCGATGGGGTGCTTTGATCAATGAAGATAACTTTGTCCGGACCGGGAATTTGATTTAGGGAGGCCAGGAGAGATCGTTCAACTAAGTTTTTCGGCCTTTGAAAAGAATTGGTGACTATAGCAATTTTCATTTAAATTATTTGTGATTGATACAGCACTTATCATAGAGTTATGATGATCGAGAAGCATGTCGCAGTCAGTCTATGCGGGGAAATTTGTGGCACTATTTTTTTCAGTCGACAAAAGTTTGAACTACGGCCGCAAGGTGATCGAAAGGTTTATCGCAAGCGTTTCCAACTGTCGAACCGCTTTGGACATCGGTGCCGGAATTGGGGGCGATTTACTCGCTGTGAAAAAATGGCATCCCCAGGTTGAGCTTTTTGGTGTTGAGCACCACGACTATTATGTTCGCTATCTCGGAGAGCGGGGGATCAAGGTATTCAGTATAAATTTTGAATGCGAAAGAATTCCCATGTCTGATGAGTGCGTGGATTTAATGATCTCGAACCAGACCCTAGAACATGCCAAAGAGATCTTTTGGATTTTTCACGAAATGAGTCGATGCCTCAAGGTCGGTGGGCATCTTATCATTGGGGTGCCGAATTTGGCCTCTCTTCATAACCGGCTTCTCCTTCTGTTTGGGCGTCAACCCACGGCGATTTGCAACTCCTCGGCCCACCTCAGGGGATTTACCAAAGAGGACCTTTTGAAAGTCGCGGGTATTTTTACCGACGGTTTTGAGTTAGTTGATCATGCCGGAAGTAACTTTTATCCCTTCCCCCCCTGGCTGGCCAAGCCGTTGTCTCGCTTATTTCCAAACATGTCCTGGGCCATCTTTGTAAAGCTCAAAAAGATTCGCTCTTATAACGGTGAATTTCTTTCACATCCCGTGAAGCAGGAGCTTGAGACTAATTTTTTTCTTGGGTAACAGCTTTTTGCCACAGCACCCACGAGCGGTTCTGATCCATGATCTTAAAGGTCCTCTGAACCTCGGGATAAAAGATCTTTTGCTTAAGACGATAGGCCTCAAGGTGAAAATCAGAGGCAAACTGTTTTGGTTCCAAAACAAAAGAAACTTGCCCAAGAAGCTTGGCCACATCCGGGTGATGCTGCTCGGAAACACTATCCGTATGGCTCCAGTGGGTCAGATCACCCTTTATTCCAGGCCGGTTGAAATAGACATTGAAAGGGTCTTCATAAGTAAGACTGAGTAGCAATTTATCCTGAATCTGATTTTTTCCAAGCAGCTCGAGACCATCCTCAAAGGCGCAGGTATAGGAAGGGATCGGCACGCAGTTCGTTCGGTCCGCATAGTTTTTGAGGGCCCAGGCCTTTTCAGAATTTCGAATTATTTTTTCATAAAACGATAAAGAGGACCATGCGAGCATCGCAAGTACGATGAATGAGACAAAGAAGGGTTTTACCTCGACCTTTGGTGAAAGAGAGATTTGCGCTAGAGCAAAACCGGCCATCCATTCCTTAGCATATGGCCAAGGCCAGTTGGAACAACTGAGGATAACGGCATTTTGCACAATAAAGAAAACCACCGGAATGAGGAAATCAACCAAAGTGACCTTTTGCTTGAGGAACTTGAGCTTAAAAAGAAGATGCATTCCAAAAAAGAGCAGGATGCCCCAAATATATTTGTGAAAAAAGCGCTTGTGAATCTTCAGGTCCAAAAACTCTTTTACCACCAGGTCCCCTCTAATTTTGCGCGAGATGGAGATATCATGGAAAAACGTGGCAAACTCGAAGTTGAAAAAAAAGGCAAAGAGTATAAAAGTCACAAAAAAGCTACACGACGCTCCGATAAGCCATTGTCGTGTCGGGCGGGCCTTGGTGAGGGCCAGTAGAAAGAGAATTCCGGAAAAGGCGAAGAAAATATATTTTGAAAATAAAACAAAAGCAGCCAAGACCCCGAAAGACCATGAAGAGTTTCTGTATGAGGTGGCATTCTGAAAGGTGAAATATTCTAAAATACTGCAAAACAAGAAATAAAAACCGAGATAATTATAGTTCAAAAAAGGCATCGCCAGATGGGTGATGGCCAAGAGGGCCAGCGCCGCCGTCAGCTCGATAGGCCATCGTTTGTAGTTCAAAAATCCCGTAACTCCCACGTAGGAGAGGATGGTAAGTGCGGTAATGGGTGGAAAGCTACTTGTGTATGGCCCGAAAATTTTCATGGCCCACCCATAGAACAGCGGCATCCCGGGGCCCATGGTGGAGACAAAATCAATGTGGGGAAGCTGACCACTGAAGACTCTAAAGGCCACTCCAAGCCAAATGGCGCGATCGGGAAAATCGGAATAAAGTTTCCCGCCAAAATCCCAAGAAAGCTGAAATATCGAGATCAGAAAAATGACAAAGAAAGAAAGAGCGAGAACAACCAGCGCGATGAGCAATTTTTGCGAGAATTTAAAAGGGTAAAACATGTTGTGCCGATTCCGGTCGCGCCCAGCAAGGTTGACGTTGGCCAAGTTGCTCGCCGTTAATAATTTTTTTATAGAGAGCGAGATATCGCTCGGTGTATCCGGCGATGGCAAAATTTTGCTGAGCAAATTGCCGAATTTGGGCCGCTTGGGAGACCGCCGGCTTCACTCTCAGTCCCTGAATCAGGTCTTCTTCCGTGCGATAAACTGCCCCGACCGCTGGTGTGATGATTTCGGCCGGACAGCCGTGGCACGAAGCCAAAACGGGAAGGCCCATGGCCCATGCTTCGATGATCGCGATGCCAAAGGGCTCGTGCCAACGCACGGGGAAAATGAGGGCGTCACATTGACTCATTATTTTCAACTTCTGCTCGCCGCCCACCTGACCATAGCTGGTGACAAAACGTGAAGGCCACCAGTAACGGCCACCGGCAACATGGAGCTTTTTCTTCGCCGTTTTACAGGCGTGAACCGCACCTTTGAGATTTTTCACTTTCCAAGAGGCCTTGGCCAGGAAGAGAAAGTTGTCCCATCCCTCCCGAGTCAGGTCGGGGGAAGGGTATTCGGAAAAATCCAGTGCATTATGAATGTAAATATCTGAGCCGTGATTACGGGCATGAGAGTTGGAAACAAAAACGGAGTTTTTAGAAAAATATTCGCCCATTTGTCCGTTGCCATGAACGGTATTAATGGTTGGGATAGGAAGGTCCACAGTGTGGTTGTACTGCAGGTGAATAACATCGGCATCTTTTGGGACGAGATGTTTCCAGTTGTTGTGGTCCTCTCGTGCCATTTTAACGTGGGAGATGCCATGAGCTTCAACGGATGAATTGGGATGCCCGATCAGCACCACGTGATGGCCTTGGCGAACGAGTTCCTTCATGTGCCAGAACATGATTCGTTCTGTTCCCCCGTAAGTTTTGATGGGGAGGGGATGGTCGTGCTGGAAGACTATCTTCATATTTCTCGGTTACGTTGGAGTTCGTATAACTTGGAATATTTTAAGAGTGCGGACAGGGCGTTGATGAAGCAGATGATAAACCCGTAATGCCCATCCAGAAAACCTAAACGCAAAAAATAATCTTTTAAAAATTTTAAAGGTGGCCTGGTATAAATTTTAAGCAGGCTTGATTGACGATTTTGCTTAAAGAGTGCCTGGGCCGCAATGGTGGTAAATTTGTTGGTTTGAGTGACATGGGAAGAAATTGTGTCATAGCTGTAATGAAGCAGGTCTCCGGCGAGGTGCCGGGTCGTGGCCCCGGCCTTCAGCTCGACAATATCATGCGGGTTGATACCCCCCCAATGCCCCAGATCTTTGCGCCATAAACGCACTTTAACATCGGGATACCAGTCGCAGTGTCGCACCCAATGGCCGCAGTAGTTGGTCAGACGATTAAAGCTATAGGCGGAATGTGGGGTGGCACTTTTGCACTCGGCGATCGAACGTTGCAACTCATCACTCAAGGCCTCATCTGCATCAAGACTTAAAACATAGTCGTGTTTGGCCAAACTCATGGCATAGTTCTTCTGTTCGATATGTCCAGTGAAGGCATGGGTATAAAACTGAACACCAAGAGATCGGCAGATTTCAGGCGTTTTATCAGTGGAAAAAGAGTCCACCACAATAACTTCATCACAGAGACTTTTGAGGGTGTTTATGCAACGTTCTATGTGCTTTTCTTCATTGAACGCTATAATCACGCCACTAATTTTAATCATTGGTATATTATGGCCTACGAGGCCAGATAAGTCATCACATGGAAAATCACCCTGATCGGATCTTGATTTTAAAGTATCGTGCTTTAGGGGATTCGCTTATTGGACTCGGCACTGTTCAATATTTAAAATCTTTATATCCCGCCAGTGAAATCATTTATGGCGTTCCGGCCTGGGTCGCCCCGCTCTATCGCAATGTCACCGGGGCGTTTGATAAAATTTTACCGTTGGATTTGGAAAATGTGACCGGCTGGATAAAGACATGGCAGCAAATTGCCAAGCTTCACCCTGGATTGATTTACGAAATGTTTCAATCAGGGAGAACGGAAAAATTTTTTTCAATTTATAGTCGCGTGAAGGGCGTGCCCTATTCTTTTCATAATCACCACCAAAAGGCACCCGGGAAAATTCTTGACCAGGGGATCATTAAACCTGTTATTCAGCGTGATTTGGACGGAGTTTTTTCCCTGCTTACTGATCGACAACAACCTTGTCCCTCCTACCTCGACTTCTGCCCGCAGTTGAAGATTTCAGGAGGTCCTAAAAAACAGCGATTAATCTTTGGGGTTGTGGCCACCAGGATGACAAAAATGTGGCCCTTAGAAAATTACGTCGCCCTTGCCCAGAAAATGATACGCACATTTCCCGCATGCAAGATCGCCATACCCCTCTCCACGTCGGCGGCAGATCTGGAGATTAAAAACCGCCTGCATGCGCTGCAAATCTCTGGCGAGGTTGAAATTATAAATTTGTCCCTCCAGGATTTACCCGAATACTTTGCCGCATCTTCTGCCTATATTGGTAATGATACAGGACTCAAGCATCTGGCCGTCGCCGTCGGGCTCCCAACCTGGACCTTCTTTGGACCGGAACCACCGATGGAGTGGCATCCTTACGACAACAAAAAGCATGCCTTTTTCTTTTTAGACCCGCTGGCGTGTCGCACTCAGACGGCGCATTATTGCGGACTATCGACCTGTGAATCAATGGTATGTTTAAAGACCTTTTCAGTTGATGATGTCCTGACCTGTGTGAAGCAACTTTTTTCTAGCTTGTAGCCAGACCACCAGCAGTCCAATACATAAAGTCATTAGTAGAAAACCAAAACGTACTATTCCCTTATTGTCACTTTCACCAATCATAAAGTTATAGAGAAAAGGCCAGATAGGTTGCTCATGGGCGAGCGGAGTGCTGCCATAAATGAGGGCCCGGAGAACTACGGCAGGAATGAGGCCCGCCCAAAGAAGCACACGGTACCATCGCGGTAAATAACCATAAAGCAGGGCAGCCAAAAGGGCAAAAAGGGGAAAGACCATGGATAGATATCGCGGGCCGGAGGTGTGTCCACCATGCCAACCACCAAAACTCGAATTCATGATAAGCAAAAAAAGAAGTCCGAACAGACTCAGGATCGCCGTGGTTAAAAGTGTTTTATCCTGAAAGATTTTCTTGTAAAGGAGGAAGGGCACGGGAATGAGGCACAATACCCACGGTTGAGTGAATAAGATGCCTCGCATGCTTCCAAAAAGTAACTGATAAATAATGTCCCAGCGAATTTGTAAGACGAAAAGCCCCCAAAGATTATGGGTCTCGTGCTTCATATCCTGCCACATTGGATTTTGAAAATGGGCAGGAATGACAAAGGGACTGCCGCAGGCACTGATGTGATACCAGCACCATAAGAGTCCGGGCACTAAACCTCCCGCCAACAACTCACCCATCCATCGATATTTTTTAGGATTGGCGAGGATGAGGTTCATGAGCACCAAGGGAGCCAGAAGGGCCACGGTATAATCCCCAAGGAGGGCAAAGCCAAAAAAGAGTCCAACCAGCAGCGGTTTTTTTTGGAGCAAGAAATAGTGACTGAATAGAAGCAGACAAGCGGTGAGTGCGTGTCCAAAAAAAATATTTGCAAACATCGAAGCTGTATTGCCAAATAAAAAAGCCACGGCCATGAAATGAACGCCCCAAATCGGGACGCCGTGGTGAAGCAAAAAATGACCTAAGAGAAAAGTCAGAATGGCAATGGGAATAATTTGAGTCACGAGAGCGATGATCGCCCTTGTTGTTGGCCCGGGAATTTTGGTCCGAATCGTCCGACTTTTTCCGGATACTGGATCAATTTTGGTCTCGAATATTTCTTTTTTATCAAACTTAGTGATTTGCTCCATAAGATAAAATATCGGGAAGGCCAAAAACATCGGTCCGGGCGCCTTATTTGAGTAGTATGAGCCGTCCGGCGTTTGTGCCCAATCAATGGTCCAGGAAACGTAGTCATTGATCTTAAAAGTTTGCTGGTCACTCATGGCCCTGAGCGTCGTATAGCGAGAATATTCGTTGGTTCCACCGCCAGTTCGGGAAAACATGGCGAGAAAAACGAAAATCACAATCCAGGGCATGACGGGGTAACTTTTGAGCTTATTTATGAATGAATTTTGCATCCTATCATCATGAAAGATGTTCTGAATTTTGGCAAAAATAAAAGGTTTTTCATGATTCGTGCTCTATGTTAGAACTGAAGGACACAACAAGAGGTTGCAATGGATACACAGGTTAATCGGCGCGGACAAGCTGTTCAGTTTCCCGTTGATCACAGCAAGATTGCTCGAATTTATGAACATAAGAAGAAATTAGGCAAGGCCTTCCCAAAAATTGGCATTTTTGTGATCAGCTACAATGCCTCTGCCCATATTCAAAAAACTGTCTCTCGCATTCCCACGGAACTTTATGATGCCATCGAAGAGATATATATTTTTGATGATGCTAGTCCTGATCGCACCTTTGAGACCGCCAATGAGTTGCTGGCCAATCCGAATTTGAAATCGAAGCTTAATATTTATAAAAATTCGATTAATTTAGGTTATGGGGGAAATCAAAAAGTAGGCTATCGCTATGCCATTAATAAGGGTCTTGATTTCGTGGTGATGCTTCACGGTGATGGGCAGTACGCTCCTGAGTATATTCCCGATCTACTTCTTCCCATTTTTGAAAACGATGCCCAGGTGGTCTTCGGCTCCAGAATGCTCAACCGAGTTGATGCGCTCAAAGGGGGGATGCCTTTTTATAAATGGATGGGGAATCAGGTCTTAACCGCCTTTGAGAATTTTATTATCGGCACGCATTTATCGGAATTTCACTCAGGCTATCGCCTTTATTCGACCCGAATTTTAAAAAATATTCCTTTCGAAGAGAATACCAACGAATTTCACTTTGATACCCAAATCATCATCCAGTGTCGCGCGCTGGGGATTTCAATCACCGAGATTCCCATAAAGACATTTTATGGTGACGAAGTCTGTAATGTGAACGGTTTCAAATACGCCAAGGATGTTTGCCTCTCAATTTTAGAATATAGACTGCACCAACTGCACGTCCTTAGACGAAGCCGGTATCTCGTTTCCAGTGAGTTTCACTACACGAGAAAACGCAGTCCTTATAGTTCCCATGAGCAAATCCTTTTAGGAATCAGTAATCCTGGCAAGGCCCTCGATCTTGGTTCCAGCAATGGATTGTTAACGGATTCACTTTTGCAAAAAGGTGTTCGTTCCGTTTGTGTTGACATGGTTCCCAAAGAAAAGGTCATGGCAAAGTGCGAGCAGTATTTTCAGGTCAATTTAGAAAATTATCGAGAGCTTCAGTTCAAACGTGAATTTGATTACATTATCCTGGCCGACGTGGTGGAACACGTGAGGAACGCCCCCGGAATGCTCCAATACATCCAACGTTTTGTAAAAGAAGATGGAAAAATTATTGTTTCCGTTCCCAATATTGCGATCTGGTTTTATCGGTTGTCACTCCTGGTCGGTCGTTTTAATTATGGCCCCAAAGGGACTTTGGACGAAACCCATGTGCGTTTTTACACCTTGAGTACCATTATTCAACTGATGGAACGATGCGGATACATCGTAACCAGCGTACGGCCGACGGGACTTCCGTTTGAGGTGGTTTTCGAGTCGATCGGAAAAAGTAAAGTTCTTCGTGCCCTGGATCGAATGTATTATGCGTGTGCCAGGATATGGCCTCGACTCTTTGCCTATCAATTTATTGTTGAGGGAAAAATTTCATCGTATGTGGCGGAAGAGGGAGAAGGAAAAATATGAAGGTAATTGAAACTGACTTTCCCGAAGTTAAGTTAATTGTTCCCCAGGTTTTTCAAGATAATCGTGGTTTTTTCCAGGAAAGCTTCAACCTTAAACGCATGCAAGAAAATGGTTTAAATTATAATTTCGTTCAGGATAATCACTCCTTTTCAGTGCAGAAGTACACCATCAGGGCCCTCCATTTCCAGAAAGCCCCCATGGCCCAAGCCAAGTTAGTCCGCGTGATCAAGGGCGCAGTTTTGGATGTTGTCGTGGATATCAGGCGCGAGTCGAAAAGTTTCGGTAAGTTTATAACCTTTGAGCTCTCTGATCAGAATCATCATCAGGTGCTGATTCCAAGAGGGTTCGCACACGGTTTTTGCACCTTGGTTGAAGATTGCCATGTGATTTATAAAGTTGATGAGTACTATTCGCCCGAGCACAATCAGGGGATAATCTGGAATGACCGCACCATCAAGATTCCATGGCCTACGGCAAATCCTGTTTTATCCAAGCAAGATGAAAAATGGCAAACATTCCATGAGGTTTTGAAATGACGAAAGTAGTAGTCTTTGGGGCCTATGGACAATTGGGGACCGATCTCGTGAGAGGTCTCAGGGCCATCAGAAATGTGGATGTCCTGTCATTTGATCGTGAACATGTAGACTTTGGCAACGAAACAGAGTTGCGTGCTTTTCTCGAGCAGAAAGTCGGCGAGGTTGATTTTATCATCAACTGTGTTGCCATGACGAACACCGCTTATTGTGAGGAACACTGCGAGGAAGCTTACAAGGTCAATGCACTTCCGCTGGCAGTGTTGGGCCAATATTGCACAAAGGTCAAGGGCCGGTTGATTTACTTTAGTACGGATTATGTCTTTTCCGGGGAAAAAAGAAAGCCATATTCTGAAAATGATTCTCCAAGGCCTATTAATATTTATGGCACATCCAAACTTGCAGGGGAAGATTTAGTTCGCGCGACTTGTGAGCGACATTTCATTTTTAGAGTGTCATCACTTTTTGGAATCGCAGGGGCCCTTGGTAAGGGCGGTAATTTTGTTGAAACGATGATCGCCAAGGCGCAAAGGCGTGAGAAACTTTCGGTTATTGATGATCAGATTATGTCTCCCACTTCAACGATTGAGGTTGCCAGGGTCGTTTGCCACTTTATTGAAAATAATCTTACATCCTTTGGGACCTATCATTTCGCCGGCAAAGGTCAGTGTAGTTGGTATGAATTTACCAAAACTATTATGAGCGAGTGTAAAATTTCAGGTCCTGTTTCACGCGTCTCGTGGAAAGAGTACCCCTCAGTCTTGCGTCGACCCGAGTACAGTGTTTTGGATACGACAAAAATTGCCCAGTTGGTTACCGTCCCGACCTGGGAAGATCACTTAAAGAACTATCTCATTGCAAAAGGACATGTACGATGAAAGGAATTATTCTTGCCGGCGGTGCCGGAAACCGCCTCTATCCCTTAACGCAAATTACGACGAAGCAGCTCCAGCCCGTTTATGATAAGCCAATGATCTATTATCCCTTGGCCTTGCTCATGCTCAGCGGGATTAAAGATATTCTGCTCATCACGACGGAAAAAGATCAACCGTCGTTTAAAAATCTTCTCGGAGATGGTACGCGTTTTGGAGTGTCTCTGCACTACGCCACTCAAGCCGCACCCAAAGGAATTTCCGAGGCCTTTATCATCGGCGAAAAGTTTATTGGAAGCGAAGATGTTGCGTTAGTCCTAGGAGACAATTTATTTTATGGTAGCTTTGAGGTCTTTCGAAATGCCGTGAAGGCGCAACAGGCAAAAGCTAAGGGGATTAATGCCAGAGTTTTTGCTTATGCCGTTAAAGATCCCGAACGCTATGGGGTGGTAGAGTTTGATAAGGCCACGATGAAAGTTCTGAGCATCGAAGAAAAGCCAACTCAGCCAAAATCAAATTATGCTATCCCGGGCTTTTATCTTTTTGATAAAAGCGTCGTGGCGCGTGCATTAAAGCAACAGCCGTCAGCGAGAGGAGAGCTGGAAATTACGGACCTGATAAAAACCTATCTCACCGATGGCATGTTGGGGGTCGAGATCATTAACAGAGGAATGGCCTGGTTTGATACAGGCACACCCCAGTCACTATTGGAGGCCAGCTCGTTTATTGGCGCCATCGAGCAGAGGCAAGGGATGAAAGTCGCATGCCTTGAGGAGATCGCCTTGCGCATGAATTTTTTAACCCCCCAAGAATTTAATAAAATTGTTGAGCAAACCCCCAAGAGCTCTTACAAAGAATATTTGCAGCAAGTTCTGCGAGAGTTTGTATGAAGAAAATTTTATTAACGGGTTGCGCAGGATTTATCGGAAGCAATTTTGTGCATAAAATTTGCACCGCTGATTCCTGCCTTGAAGAGTATCAGTTCGTCATTCTTGATGCCTTAACCTATGCCGGCCACTATCCCAGCATCCAGAAGGTCGTTGAGAAAAGCAAAAACCTTTCCTTTGTTAAAATGGATATTCGAGATGGCCATGCCTTAAAAGAGCTTTTTTTGGCCCATCGCTTTACGGGAGTCATTAACTTTGCGGCTGAATCTCATGTGGATCGCTCAATTGATTCCCCTAATATTTTTATCGAGACCAACGTTTTGGGAACTCTCAATCTGCTCAATTGTAGTTTGGAATTATTCAGATCCAATCCGGATTTCAGATATCTGCAAGTTTCAACCGACGAAGTTTATGGCTCCTTGAAGTTGAGCGACCCGGCCTTCATTGAAACCACAAACTTATCACCGAACAGCCCCTATTCTGCCAGCAAGGCCTCAGCTGATATGCTGGTTCGCTCATATTACAAAACGTTTAAGCTCCCTGCCCTCATTACCCGATGCTCAAATAATTATGGCCCTTTTCAATATCCTGAAAAGCTCATCCCCCTCATGATTTATAATGCCACCAAGAGTATTCCGCTTCCCGTGTATGGCACGGGTTCCAATATTCGCGACTGGATCTTTGTTGATGATCACAATCACGGCGTTTGGGAGGTTTTCAAGAAAGGTCGTGTTGGTGAGGTTTATAACCTCGGTGGCGACTCCGAGATGGTGAATCTTGAGATCGTAAAACTAGTTTTAAAAAAGTTGGGCAAGAGTGAAAATCTCATCCAGTTTGTCACTGATCGCTTAGGCCATGACTTTCGTTATGCCATGAATTTTTCCAAGGCCAAGCAAGACCTTGGTTGGTCGCCAAAAGTTAGTTTTGAGCATGGTCTCGAGAAAACGCTGGAATGGTATAAAGCGAACTGGGATTGGGTCGAAACGGTAAAGTTGAAGTCGTCAAAATGATAAGCGACCTCAAAACTAGAGAGATTCCCTTTTTCTCACCTCTGGCCATTATTCTTCTTTTAGGTGCAGTTCTTTACCTCCAGCATGTCTATGTTCCTGGCTTTTTTCACGATGGATATCTTTATGCCGCGCTTGGAAAACATGCGGCCTTGAAAGGGCATTGGCTTGTTCCCTTCATGTCAGAAACTGAATACTCAAAATTTGCCGAGCACCCCCCTTTCTTTTTCATGGTGGAAGGGGTGTTCTTTTCTCTGTTCGGCCCGTCATTTTTGACCGCCAGATTGTTTGCCGGCCTCTGGGGACTTTTACTCTTGTGGAGCACTTTTAAATTGGCGAAACGTTTTTACGACGAAAATTTTGCATTTGTGGCCACTTTTTTGCTCGCTCTTATGCCATTTTTAATTAAAAAAGTCCGTTTTCCAAACTTGGATATTCCACTAAGCTTTTGCTTCGTCTTGTGCTTCTATTATTTTCTGCGCATTATTGAAACCCGTCGAAATGCCCACTATCTGAAATTTAGCTTCTTTCTCGGTCTCGCTCTTTTGCTAAAAGGCATCCCTGCCGCTTTCATCCTACTGGCAATTTTTATTTTTGTTCTTTTGGAAAAGAATTTGCGCGGATTTTTAATTGATGGCAAGGCCTGGGCGGCAATTTTATTATCTTTCGTGCTCTTTGCACTTTGGCCCATCGCTCTGTGGATAAACGGAGATTTTTCGATCTTTCAACAATGGTTTGAGCGTCAATTCTTTTCGACGATCATGAAGGCCCGTGGACAGCAAGAGTTTGAATTTTTTTCGTATTTTACTCATCTGCTAAAATATTCCGGACCTTGGCTTATCTTAGGTTGCTTGGGAATAATAAGAAGACCTTATAATAGGGCCACGAAACTTTCCATGATCGCCTTCTGTAGTATGCTGTTTTGTCTGTCCTTAATGAAGTGGAAATATTCCCATTATTTACTGCCGGTTTATCCGGCCCTTTGCATTGTGGCCACGACCTTTTTATACCCGTTTGTGAAGGAAAAGATTCTTCTTTACAAGAATGGTGTTTTTCTCCTCGTAATTGCAGGTGCTTTGACCTTTGCCATTTTTCCTATAGGGGCCCAGTCGGATCGCGACCGTTCTTTGATTGAAATGACCCAGGCATTGCCCCGGCTTGCGAAATCACGAGATTTTATTTTGGTTGATAACGCCTATGAGTACTGGGCCTGGGCAAATTATTTGTCCTTTGTTTACGATGCTAATCCAAGAATGACGTCTGCGATGGATGTGCAAAAATCCTTTGAGCAATTTCCTGAGGGGATTTATTTTATCAAAAGGCCACTTTTTGACCAGATCAAAAATCTCGCGCCTCAGAAATTAGTTCGTGTGTATTTTATGGAAAGGGATGACATCGTTGTCTTAGGTCCCGATCACTTGGCATTCCCATAAATTAAAGATCCGAGTTTTCGTCATAATCTTGGCCGGGACGAGATCATAAAAAAATTCAAAGTTCGATTTTGAAAGCTTGGTGCAAGTGTGCTTTTGCGCCAGCTCTTGGCCGCGCAGGAAACGATCGGTAAAAACCCAGGAGAGCTCAGGGGCAGGAATTTCATCGATGCTTTTGATGTTTATGGTCTGAATGTTAGGGGTGCGATACCAGCTTATTGGAAGGTCGCCGGGCCTTAAAGGATTCTCGCCACCAAAATAATACAATTTAGCGGCAGGCGTAGGTCGCGTCGCCATACTTTTATAAATTGCAATGAGAGGCGTGGCGGGCCGAAGCGCCAAAATTAATCCAGTAAACAGATTCAAAGCTATAAAGATGGATGCGATACCGGCGGCATATTTTAGTTTGAGTAAAGGCCCGCAAACTTCGAGCAAAATGATAGGAATAAAAAAGGCCATGGGAAAGAGAAAGCGAAGCTCCTTATGTCCGATGAGCATATGCAATAGAATAAAAGGAAGTGTGATCCAGGTGACTAGAGAGGTCGGGCGTCTGAGCCAAAGAAAGAAAAGGGCACTGAGTACCGCCAGACCTGCAATTGGATTTCCGGACTTTGTAATGAGCCATGGGAAATAGCTGTACCAGGCGGAGACGCCAAAGTTACTGGCCCTGTGAGCAAGAAGATTCTGGTAGAAGTAATTCCATGGAGTGAGAGTCCACGAGTTGTATCCCCAAAAATCGATTGTGAGATTCAACATAGTGGCGGCCATAAATGCACATAACATGAGAAGCAAGTGACCTCTTAAAGATCGCTCTATAAAATAGGCCCAAAGACAAAAACCAAGCAGTGATGGAGCCAGCTGAACTCGGCCCCAAACGGCTGCGAGCATCACAAAAAATATTACAAATTTGGCTGAGCGAAGCGAGCTAACCTGAAGGAGATAGAAGAGGATGCAGTTATAAAAGAGTAGGCCATTAAAGCATTCAGAAGAAATGCGGGCCGCGAGAAAAGGCCAGAACCAAAGGGTGAGTATAATGGGAAAGAAAAGCTGATGGGGTGATTTTCTTTGGATAAATTTGATGGTTAACAATAACGCTGTGATGGCTAAACCTGCCGTGGCAAAGCGAAAGAAAATGGGCAAAGTAAAAGGGTCGGTGACATTAAGAAACGCCAAAAATTTGGTTATAATAAAGTAAATGAAGACTTGCCCCCAGGGTCTTATCTGGGCCGCAAATTCCCACGGGAGCTGTGTCGATTCCACATTTCCCAACTTAAAATTTAAAAATTCAAGAATTTGGAAATGCTCATCAAAATGAAAATGACCTTGAGAGAAAAAACAGGCGATTAAAATTAGCCCAAGCTGAATGTATAAAAAAGGATTTCTCACGTGACCTTGAATTTTTTTAAGGCGATATAACCAAAGACTAACCATTCATAACCAAAATCAAAGAGCTTGTGACGTAAACGAAAACGCGCATTAAACTCCAAGATATAACTTCCGACATTCCAGACTATCAGGTTTAATAGTGAGCCAAGTTTGTTTCTCTTGTAGACAGCACCATAAGACTCCAGGCGATCCTTAACAAAAAGGAAGAGGACGATCTTGGAAATGACCTGTAGCCGGAGCTTCTCAATCTTTGTGAGCCACGCCGAGTTGGATAGATCTGAAAAGTTCCAGGTGGCCCAGCCTTCGAGGGAGGTGTGGGGGACATAGCCTAGTTCAACCGCCTTGTGATAAATCGGCGTCCCTGGGTAAGGAGTAAAGATGTAGAGGCCATTGATCTCAATTTTTCTGGAAATGCTTTTCAATGCTAGATACATGTCTATTGTGGCGTTTAGATCTTCTGGCCTTTCACCGGGAATACCGATAATAAAACTGTAGACAGGAGTTATGCCACGATCAACGCAATTTTTGGCAGAGCGAAGAATGTCTTCCCTGGTAATGTCCTTATGAATTTCCTTCAGCATGCGTTCCGAGCCTGCCTCAGCACCGATGCCGATATATTGCAGACCGGCCATTTTGACGAGATCGAGCTCGGCAGGAGTATATCTTGCCAAATAATCAGCGCGAGCATAGCAGCTTATTTCCGTCGTAATTTTGCGGTCGATAATTGCACGGGAGAAATCAAGGACCCTTTTTTTATTGACAAAAAAATTATCGTCACAGAAAAAAAATCGGTGCGTGCCAAAAACATTTTTAATGTTTTGAATTTCTAAAATTATTTTATCAACACTTTTGGCCCGCCATTTCCGCTGGTGGAATTGGTGGGTGTAGCAAAAGTCACAACGGTAGGGACATCCACGACTGGTTTCCATTGTGAAAAACTTCAACTTGTCTTGATATTGATCGATATCGATCATGTCATAAGCCGGAGTCTCTAAGGTGTCTAGATCGAGATGATCGCGTTTTTCATTTTCAAAGACGTTACCATTTTCCTTGTAGACAAGTCCCTTAATTGACGCGAGCGGAGTTTCGGCATCCAGAGCGTGGATTAGCTCCAGCAAGGTAAGCTCGCCCTCACCTTTGACGATAAAATCAGCCAGGTCGGAGTTGCAGGTCTGTTTGGGAAAAAATGTTGCATGAGGCCCGCCCCAGACAATCTTTGCCTTGGATTGTTTGCGAATGTGCTGGCATAGCTCCACGGCCGAGGAGAGCTGTTCGCCACTTTTGGCGGAAATTCCGATTAAGGTAAAAGCACTGAAATCGATGCTTAAGTGATCCTGGACGCGGGTATCCAGAATTTGAACAGGAATACCATGCCTTTTAAGAAAGGATGCAAGAACAAGAATGGAGAAAGGCATGGTGGGGCAGTTCTCCGTGTGACCTGGAAAGATGAGTAAAGTATTAACTTTCATGCACGGTCATTTCCTTTATTATTCTTATATCTACATTTGTAGATGGGCCCGAGACCTTATTTTCAGCAAAATACCTGTAAAAACCGACAAGGATGCCAAAGCCATAAAAGAAGTGGCAAGTGAAGAAAAGTAAGAATGTGTAAAAGAATGTTTTATAATTCTTATTACTCAGGACAGAGAATGCCGAAGCCGCAATATTAAACCAAATATATATGAAGATAGGAATTCCATAGAGGAGATAAAAGAGGTCTCCCTGTGAAAGTACGAAAGGCAAAGATAATATATATAAGGTAAAAAAGAGCGGAATAAAGAAAAATAAATTGAGATATCGATGGTTCACAGTGTAGTGCTTAAAGCGTCCTGCGCCATAATTAATCATCTGTCGAACGAAGTCGCCAAAAGTTTTTCTAGGTTCACGGAAAACGATGGCCTGTGGGTGGTAGGCGATAACCTCAGAATTTTGAATTCGATTTAAGAACTCGTTTTCCTCATTTGGGTATAGGTTAACATTGAATCCTTTGTGCTTGAGAAAAGCTTCCCTCGAAATGAGCAGATTGCAAAGAATGAGTTCCTGCTCACCGGAAAGTCTGATGCGCCCGATGGGAGTATATCGCGAGCGATACGGACCGGTTCCAAAGACAGAGGCAAAAACACATTGGATGGCAAATAAAAATAGATTGGATTGTTCTTCATAAAGTGAGGGGCCGCCGACAACGGAGGCATTGGGGAAGTAGTGAAAGGCTTCAAGGTATTGGCGAAGAAGGCGGTGGTCGGCGCTTGAATCATTATCAAGAAAGATCAGAAATTTACCTTTTGCCTTGGCCGCCGCTGAGTTTCTTTGCAAAGAGGGACAATTTCCTATGGCCAAAAGTATTTCATAAAGCTCACGGGGGTAGTCGATTCGATTAATGGAATTTAGAGCGATCTGACAACTTTGCTCGTCTCGCCCGATAACAATGAAGCTAAATGTTGGATCATTCACATCTTTTTCCCCGTTTTACTTCTGAAGGTCGTTCCATAGACCATGCCACCTGCAATAATTACGGCGAGAAACAAGCTCAAAAATCTGATAAGACTATAATACTTTATTTCTGCTGAGATTTTAATCGCCTCAATTTTTGGGGGAACGATAACGGTTAATAATGCTCCATAGGACGGATGGGTCTTGAGATCTTGAATTTTGCCACTTTGATCTGTCGACTGAGCGACTAAAAAGGAAGAAAAATTTGTTGCAACAGTCATAGGGCACGAAACAGTTGCAGGATTTTGAAGATTAATGGCAAAAGTTCCGTCAGTGTAACTTACATTCTTGGCCAAAATGCTCTTACAAGAAGAGAGATCCGTATTCTGATAGGTATGGGCATAATCGTCGCGGAAAAGTAAGAGGTTATCATGAATATAACTGCCAAGATTGGCATCATTTTGACTGAAAACGACAGGCAACTCATGGACAGAACTTATAGGAATTGGGTGTACAGGAAACCACAAAGGCTGACTTTCGTCGGAGAATCTTCTTGCGCTAACAGCGTTATTCTGAACAAAGATATCAGTGTGAACATTGTACAGAATTTTTAAGGCATGGTTATTGCTATACAAGAGAGTGGGGAATTGTAATCTGGCAGTATCAAATGGGATGCCCTCTAGACTTGAACTCAAGGTATTAAAGCCCATTAATGGATGGGAGTATCCTTGTAAGCTGCTTATATTAAGGGCAAAAGGAGTGTTCAGTCCAAAGAAGGGGTAAGACAAGAAAACGCGCGCACGCTCCAGAGGATTTTTCAAGAAAGGAATGTCGATGTTTTTTGAGAACTCCGCGATAGTTTCTTTTGAAGCGAATTCTTCTGCTCGCTCGGAAAATGACGTGAGGGTTCCAAGTAACATCATCAAAAGGACGGTTAGTGGAGAAAAAAAACCTGGAAGTTTTAAGACCTGCTGGATAAAGAAATAAGCTGCAAAGATGAAGCAAAAGATATCAAAATATAGAGTATTGTAGTACGCCAGGGCGCAAGCCAAGGCCATCATGATCGTGTTGATAATCCAAAAATACTTCCCCCGCTTAAATTGGTCTTGAAGAAAGACGATTTTCGTTGTGATAAACATAAGCAGCACAAAAACAAAAAGAATGTACATCCGGCCCGGCACGCGAAAATACTTCAGCGGAGGGAATAGAAATAATGTCAGATCAGTTAGCCACTGAAAATCGAAACTGAAGATTACCCAAAAGATGAGGGCGAAGATTGTGAAACTTTCCAGAAACAACATCTTTCTATTTTTTAAAGAGTTAAAAAAGAACAAAACAAATAAAAGGATAAAGGGACCAACCGGATAGTTTATTTCATGCATGAAGTAGTAATTAATTTTATCAAGAAAATACAATTTGGACCAAAAGAAGATACCTAAAACATCCAGCCAGCTGCCTTTGGTATACGAGAAGATGATGTTGCCGGTCTGCAGTCCTCTGGAACTTTCGCCGGAGCTGTGAAAAAGAACTAGCGCCCAAATATCCGGGATGGCAAGGATGATCGGTAAGCTGATAAGCAGGATATACTCGAAAATTATTTTTTTAAAATTTTGCCAGTAGTATCTTGGGGGTACCTTATAAAAAAGGATCAAGGCGAAGAGCGGAATAAAATAGAGGGTGTAAATCAGGAGTTGCTGCGAGACGGTGCTGAGGATGTGCCAGCAGCTAATAACAAAAAGTATTTTTTCAAACGGTTTGAAAGGCCTTGCCAGCCTAATGGAAAGAAAAAGATTGCTGGCAATTAAGGTCAGCATGCTGGAAATGATCATATTCATATGACCGAAGGTGATGCGCCAGCAAAAGAGTGGGGAGAAAGAGAAAATGAGTGCCAAAAGCAGCCAAAGAAAGAAGTTCTTTGTTACCAGTGTCTGCTTCTCGTAATAGTACTCGTAAAGTTTTTCAATGCATTTCACTCCCCAGAAACCGGCTGCGGCCATGGTGAAAATGATTATTAAATTAATGGCATCGACGGGATTGAGATGTAAGAAGATGCCGATCTGCTCCAGTGGTAAAATACCATAGAGGGGATAAAGAAGAGTCCCTCCCAACCACTGGGGTGAATAGATGGTCAGGGCGCTATCAGGCCGTGCCATAAGAGTGAGGAGATGGTGGGGCATATCATGCCCCCCGAGAAGCTTTAGCGGGGACCAAGGTGTAATAATACACAAGAGTAGGGTGATTACCCAGAAGAGTGCGAAGAACCAAACAGATTCCGAGTTCAGGCAATTTTTCAATAACTTTTGATTGCTCATGGTTTTTCTTTGGATGAGGTCGTTTTATCTGCACAACATTGCACTAGTATTGAGGGAGAAATGGCCTTCACAAAAAAAGGAAATCCGATAACTTTCTTCACTGTGAAATATTGCGCCAATAAGCTCAGCTCTTTTTTCCAGTGATAGTTTTTATGGTCCTCACTCGCAGGGTCTTCTTGAACGCCCGCAAAGAATGCCAGGATGTTGCGCAAGCGTTGCGCGATACCGACGGAGTTGGGCACAGAATAGATGAGTGAGCCACCATTTTTTAAAATGCGACAAAACTCTTGATAGATGGCGTCCTTTTCTCTGCAGTGCTCGAGAATATCAATGGCAAACACCACATCTATTGTTTTATTGCCCACTGGCATCGACTTCGCATCGCCTTCGAGAATCTCTAGGTTATGATGGAGAGCATTCTCTCCGCGGAGCATCTCACGAGTTGAATCAAGCAATGTTTTATTCTGATATCGCTCATCCCATCGTTGGTGTCCTGAGAAGACACCGGTAGAAACATCGGGAGAAATTTTGATGTTTTTATCGATGCCAAAAACTTTACTGAAATACGATGTGAGGGTCAGTAAAAAATAACCTTGGCCACAGCCTATGTCGACGCAGGCACCGCCAAAGTGTGCTTTCGAAAGACCAAGAATCTTTTTTAGCTTTCCAAATGAATAAAAAGAGATACGCCCCTCGTAGGTGTCATTGGAATAGGGACTCTTCCAGTGTTGGGGGCGTTTGATAACAACTTTTTGGTAATTATTTGAGATCATGGGCCGTTGCTGGAAATTTGTTGGGATATTTATGACCAAAAAGAACCGGGTTTTTGACCAGGGGATATTCATTTGCAGAGTAGGGAAAGACTTGCGCATTGGGGTTCGTTTTATAAAAATCTTTTGGCAGACCCGGGCAGATCAGCTTAAGAGAACAGGTGGCACATTTCGCCGGTCGCCTATACAGATAGAGAATTCTGAAATTTTGAAAATGTTCACACAAACGGACATAGAAGCCTTTTTTACCAAAAAATAGATGTGCCTGCTTGAATGGGAAGATGAGAATACCCACGATGGTTGCCGCCAGAGCAAAAAGCCAGTTCTTACGGAAGGCCCAATGGAGAATAGGGTCCCATTCCTCGGCCTCATAAATTTCCTGCCAATAGGTTCGGATAACATCCTCATGCCCACGCAGGTAGCAAAAAGAGAGAAAGCGGACATTCACAACTGGAAAAAACGTTTTATACTGGTCTAAGGCCTGCGAGATCAGGCGACCGATCTCCTCATAAGTGGAAATTCGGATGGAATCATGATTTTTATACCCAACCGTTTCTTCTGTTGGATTGAAAACGATCAGGTTAACGCTGTGAGGTTTTAGAGTCTTGGCATATTCAAGGAAATTGGAAACCTCATGGGCATTCTTGCCGGTGACAACACTATTAAGGCGCACTCGGACATTGAGCTCATGGGCATTACTGATGGCCTTTAAAATTTTTCGCTGGCTGCCCGCAATTTTTGTTAGCTCATCATGCAACTCTTCTAAGTGTGAGTGCAGTGAAAATAAAACTTCATTTAAACCCGCATCCCTGAGCCCTTGAAAAAACTTCAAGTCTGCGAGCTTCCAGCCGTTGGTAATAACATTGATAACTTTGAACCCGAGTCCTTTTGCGTAGCTGACCAGTTCCTTAAACTGTGGATGAAGAGTGGCTTCGCCGCCGGTGAAATCAATGGCAGTTTTTCCAAAGAGATGGGCGATATAGATTTTTCGCTTTAGAGATGCCGCCGAGAAATTTTCAGCCGTTCCGTCTTCGAGGGATTTTAGATAATAGCAAAACTGACATCGCAAATTACACGCGAAGCCCGTATAAAGCACAAAACGCTTTGTTTCTACTCTGGTATGAGCTTGAGAATTTAGCTTCTCAAAAACCCGATCTTCCATTGGTCTATTGTACATGACATCGAGAGTGAGTTGAAGAAATGTCGTGGAATTACTAGATTTTCATTCGACAGTTTGCCAACCCTCATACTTATAAATTATGCGCCGATGCAGGGCATTGTAAAACGGCCCAGTCTTTGGATTTGGCAATTTTTTGCAGGAGGCTTTGAAAGAAAACAGAATACTCGGAATAGACTTCTAAACAATGGGAGTGGGTCGTCAGGTGCAACATATCCGCATAGGAATCCGTGAGCACATAGGCGCTCTCAGCAGAACTGGTAAAATTGGGAGAGTATACGAATTCGACAGGCCCGGGCAGATAGAATTCGAGAACATCTCGCACGACATTCAGAGTGTAAATTTTTTGCGGAACAGGTTTGAGGTGATAGAGAAATTTGTAAAATCCCATGTGAGAGTAGGCATCTCTACTACTTGAGGCCAGAGACAGTACCAGGGAGAGAATGAGGGCCAGCTTGGCCACGTAATGAAAAGAATTAACGTAGCTTGTTCGAATGCCTGGCAGGGACTTGCACCATGCCACAAAGATCGGCGCCATCGGCGGAATGAGTTGTCCAAGAAAGAAAATAAAGCGCAATTCCTTATGGGCAAGGCAAGAGTGCGCCATGAGAAACGGAAGAGAAACCCAAGTTAAAATACATTTCGGCCGTTTGAACCAATAGATCAAGGGAATCGCCAGAAAAAAGAGGGAGATGGGAGGAATTCCGCGGAGAAATGATTTAGAAAAATAGGTATAAAAAGGGTCCGTTCCGAAACTACTCGCCATTCCTTTGAAGACATTTTGGTAGACATTATTCCAGGGCGAAAAAACCCAGTTCCCGTAACCTTGGTAATCGATTAAAACATTGAGTCCTAGCCCACACAGACCACCGGCGATAATGATGATCGCTGTTTTCCATTGCTGTTTTTGAAAGAAGACGAATGGAATTAAGGCGGGCAATAAGCTCGTTGCCATTTGCAGACGGAAATAAAAAGCAAAGGCCATACATAAACCAATTATGAAAGGAAGCAAACAAACCCGGACCGTTTTTTTATGTAAATAGATGAGTCCCGCGATAGCGAAAAGAGTGAGAGAGGAAGAAAAATTTTCAGTCGAAGTTCGGGCATGGAAAAAAGGTAAATACCAGATGAAAGGGAACAGGGATAAGGAGAGTTTTTTATCGGCATCTTTTTCAAATAAAGTGGTGGTTGTGCGCATGAACCAGAAAAGGGCGGTGAGTGCCAAGAGAGAGCTACTCAGACGAAAGAGGGTGGCGAGAATAAAAGGATTGGCGGCCCCGAGCTGGCCATATATTTTCGCAATCGCCACATAGAAGTAGGGCTGCGCCCAAGATCGAATTTGTACTGGAAATTCCCAACTCAACTGGGACGCCTCCAGCTTTCCGAGCTTGTAAAGCACCATGCGAATCATGCCCAGATGTTCATCCGGACGGTGAAAACCTTCAGACATAAGTGCGGCATAAATGTGGAAAAAGGCCAAAAATAAAAAGCTAAGTCGGAAGACCTGCTGAACGCTGAATTCTTCGAGGTGATATGGAAGAAAGACAAGTTTTTTTAATTTTTGCCACATTTTAGATTTCAGAATTAGTTAAATAACTGAATAAAATCTTCCATGCTAAGTCTCCCGGAAAAGATTTTTTCATCATTGTCGGGAAGAAGATCTAGGAAGAGCTGCTTTTTCACCTCTTGGAGCTTGAGAACTTTCTCTTCCACGGTGTCTTTCATGATCGGGCGATAAACCGTAAGGGTGTTTTTCTGGCCGATGCGATGGGCGCGATCGACCGCCTGCGCTTCCACCGCCGGGTTCCACCATGGGTCCATGACGAAAACATAACTTGCGGCAGTTAAATTGAGACCAACGCCTCCGGCCTTGAGTGAGATGAGAAAAACCTGCGAGTTTCCTTCCTGGAAAAGATCCACCTGCTGCTGGCGTGCCTTGAGCTGCTGGCTTCCGTCGATGCGAGAAACACGATAATGCTTTTCCCGCAGAAAATATTGAATGATATCCAGGTAGGTGGTGAATTGGGAAAAAACAATGGCCTTGTGCCCTTCTTCAATAATCTGTTCGAGCTGGTCGAGAAGAAATTTGATCTTCGTCGACTGTAAGTCCTTCAGATTCTTTGGCACCTGACCTGGCTGTAACTGCTTGCCTTGCCAGAGACAACTCTGACGAAGCCTGAGAAGACCGCGCAGAATTTCACCATACTTACGTTTACTGGCGGCGCTTTCGATGCGCGCTTTAATGTCCAGCAGACCTTGAAGATAGGTCGCGCGCTCTTCATCTGAAAATTGCAGATACACATTGTTCTCAATCTTGGCCGGGAGGTCTGTAAGAACTTGTCCCTTGGTACGGCGAAGAATAAAAGGCCCTGCGGTCGTACGCGCTCTCTCTCGGGTAATGTCCGTGGAAATGGTTCGCAAAATTTGGAGATCTCCCCAGATGCCGGGAATGGCGAGATCAATAATATTGTAAAATTCTGCCAGATCATTCTCAACAGGTGTACCTGTAAGGCAGATTCGGAATTCTGCAGAGATCTTTCTTGCCGACCACGCTCCCAGCGAACGCATATTTTTTAGATGTTGAACCTCATCAAGAATAAAGATATCAAACTGCACATCTTTGAATGTGGTATCTGCTTCTTTCTTCATTACACCATAGCTGGTGATAATAAATTTTATGTCAGGGGGAAGCTGGCGCTGTCCCCCGTGATAGATGAGTGTTTTTAAGTCAGAAAACTTTTCAAATTCTTTTTGCCAATTAATTAAAATGGTTACCGGACAAACAATGAGCACGCGCTTGATGGAAGATTCAATCGATTTAAGCAGGGCAATTACTTGAATCGTTTTACCGAGACCCATATCATCGGCGAGGCAGGCCCCTAACTTGTGCTCATAGAGGAAACGTAGCCAGTTATACCCCACGAGCTGGTAGGGGCGCAGCACATCTCCTAGAGTGGCGGGGACATCATATTTCGGCATTTCCTTAAGGTTTAATAGCTTATGGCAAAGATTTTCTTCTTCCTCGGTCAGAAGTCCCGCAATACCGATTTTTTTTAATTCAAAGATTTCAATAATGCGGGCGCGGTTATAGGGAATCGAAAAACGATACTCTCGCAGATCACGTTTTGCATCTCCTTCAGCTTCTGCGTTTTGAGTCTTGTTCGTTTCAAGGACCCGCGACAACATTTTTGCCAGATTGAGCTGGTCGCTATTCAGAAGAATAAGACCGGTTTCGGACATCGCCATGCCGGTTTGTTTGTCGACACTTTTTAAAATGGCATAATCAGAGGCATTTAAGGTGACATCCAGCTCGAACCATTTTGTGGTCGAAGAGCGCCGCTCAAAGCGAATGCGGGAATGCCATTGACCGATCTCGCGACGATCAAAGTAGACCGACACACCTCTGATCTGGACCTTCTCAATAAAGCTGCGCAAATTTTGAAAGGCGATTCCGGTCTGGATGTTGTAAACCAGCTTCAGCTGTTCCTTATGAAACGAGGAAAAGCGAAAAATGGTATCATTAAAAGCGCTTATCATGGCCTTGAAGAGATCTATGAGCAGGTCTTTTTCGATTCGCACAAAACACTGATTGAAAAGATCAAATTCGTAGTGGGCCCCGGGTGCCATCAGGTATTGCAAATAGATTGGCCAATCACGTCGCAATCGATCAAAGGTATTGGTGCGAAAAGTGAGGTTATTCTCACCGTTGAAAATGTCATTCAGGTGCAGAATAAAGCCGTAGGCATCTTTTTTCTTCTTAAAGCTTCCCAGTAGACCGTCTTCAAAAACTAGGGCACTAAAAAGTTCGGGAGGATAATATAGTTTTTTATTCTCATCAATGAAGGACAGCTCGAAATCGAGGGTGTTTTTGTCAGCGGCGTTGATGGAAATGGCCGGTGTTATTTTAGCGATTTCATGTTCATCCAGCTTTTTCCCCTGAAGGATCAGGTCGCAATAATCACTAAATCCCGGCAGGGTGGTGAACCAGATGAGCTGGTTCACGCCTATATCAAAATTCAGGTGTCGCAGTTTTTGAATAATATCTTTTAATTCATTCGGGAAGTGCCAGGTTTCGCCGGTTTTCCAGTTAAATAGGTAGAGATTCTCAAAAATTGAAATTTCCTTCTCTGCAACTCCAGCAGAATCGGCTTCGGAGGGGACACGAACATAGCTAAAAAATAATTCGGGCACGGCCGTGCCCAAACTATGATTGTCTGGGTCCGTTACTTGATAATTGTAGTGCATCTGCAGTCGCCCCTCCCAGTTCTTGGGAACGGGAAAAGGCACTGCCTTTTTTGAGGTCAGGACATATTGGAGAGTTGAATAGGTGGCGCTGGGAGGCGCACCTTGAAGCTTGCTCGGGCCGTTAACAACCGTGCCGAAGTCTAATGGGGTCACGGCCCCCATTTGCTTTATTTCAGCGTCAGAGTTGGTGTTACTCATATTCTGATTCAAGCCGTGATAGACATTGATAGCTTCTGATCTGGCCTTGGATAAATCAGTCTGCCCGCTCGTTTGTTGAGCAAAGAAGTGGTAGATAAACAGTGAAGCTGTGTGAGCGCAGTGATCTTCCTTGGTCCATTGTGAGCAGTCACAATTTGAACTAAGCACACCGTCGGTATGATTTGCATGAAAACGGTACACAATTTTAGCTTCATGGGAACGGTTCTCGCGCACGATCCCTGAAACAATAATATATTTATCAGTTTCTTTCACAAATGAGATGGAGAGCCGGGATAGCATGAGCAGTTTGCGGGCCTGTCGAAGATAGGCGTCGCTGAATAGTTTTTCACCATTAAGGGCGGGCTTATCAATAATAATTGGATCGAGAATATCGTTCATTTATTTTGTTGTCGGGTATTTACCCGTCACTTAAGTTAAACGTTCATTCTAACCGATTTTAAGAGCTTTATGAATTATAGTTTTCAAACGAAAAGGCCCCAAAAAGGGGCCTTTGTATAATATGAGTGACCTATTATTTTAGTTTCCGGCAGCGCTTCCGCTTCCTTCGCCGTTGCCACCTGCAGCGCCTGTTCCTAGGCCGCTTCCTACACCAGCGTGACCTTCAAGATAGGCCTTGAGAAGTTTCGCACGGCTTGGGTGGCGGAGCTTGCGGAGGGCCTTGGCCTCAATTTGTCGGATCCGCTCTCGAGTTACGAAGAAATCTTGTCCAACTTCTTCGAGAGTATGGTCAGATTTTTCTCCAATGCCGAAGCGCATCCGCAATACTTTTTCTTCACGGGGAGTCAAAGTTGCCAAAACTGCACGGGTTTGCTCGGACAAAGTGATGCTCATAACGGCATCGGCAGGTGAGATCATTTTTTTATCTTCAATAAAGTCACCTAAGCTTGAGTCTTCCTCTTCACCAATCGGGGTTTCAAGAGAAATAGGTTCTTTTGAGATTTTTTGAACTTTTTTGACTTTATCAACCGGGAGTTCCATTCGCTCCGCAATTTCTTCCGGCGTAGGCTCTCTGCCATACTCCTGAATCAGCTGACGTGTCGTGCGAACCATCTTGTTAATCGTTTCAATCATGTGAACAGGAATTCGAATGGTTCTGGCCTGGTCTGCAATCGCCCGGGTAATGGCCTGACGAATCCACCAGGTCGCGTAGGTCGAAAATTTATAGCCACGGCGATATTCAAACTTATCTACCGCCTTCATAAGACCGATATTGCCTTCCTGGATGAGGTCCAAAAATTGCAATCCACGGTTGGTATATTTTTTTGCAATGGAAACAACTAACCGTAAGTTGGCTTCAACCAACTGCGACTTGGCCTTATCGGCCTTCTCTTCGCCTTTGAGAATGATGTTGTAGACATTTTCAATGTCACGATATTCCATTCCGGCTTCAAGTGTTAGTCTTCTTAATTTTCTGAGCACATCCTCTTCATTTCGAACAAGCTGCTCAATTTTGGCTTCGGTGGTGAACAGATCTTTTGCAAGCTTACGCTTGAAATTATCGTCCTCCATAATTTTTTCATAGACGACTTTATACTCGTCCGTATTTTTAACCTCGAGAAATTTAAAAATCCGGTCTTCGGATTCATAGAGCTCATTAAACTGTAGGAAATATTTTTTAACCGGTTCCACAAAGCTATTGATCAGTTTGCGGTTAAACGTCAAGTCGGCCAGTTGGGCAGAAATGTGTTCGAACTGTTTTTTCTCCTGAGCCGTGAATTTCCGAAGTGTTCCGTCTTCCTGCTCTGTCTCTTTGAGGAAAATTTTAAGCTCGTCAATAACCGCATAGATGGCATCCTTGACCTCTTTAATTTCTTGAGGTGCGGATTCATCATCGAGTCCGCGCACCAGTTCTTTTACGAACTCAGTCGGGTTCTCGTGACACTCAATCTTGTCTTTGAGCTTTATGATTTCTTTAAGGGCATGTGAGGAAGTTAAGGACGAAGTAATAATTTCGCGTTCGCCTTCTTCAATTTGTTTGGCGATTTCCACTTCCCCTTCACGGGTAAGCAGGGCAACGGAGCCCATGCGCTTTAAATAGAGCTTTACCGGATCAGTTGAAGCAGAACGCAGTTCGGCTTTCTCTTCGCGCGATAGAGTCTCTTCGATGATCTCGGCACCATCAAGGCGAATGCCTTCTTCCGCCACCACTTCCTCGGCGCCTGCGGCCTGAACCTCAATGCGCATTTCAAAAACTTTGAGGAGGATCTGGTCTATGTCATCGGGATTGACAATACTCGCAGGAATCGCATCGTTAATCTCTTCGGGTGTGAGAAACTGTTGATCTCTCCCCTTAAAGATGAGCTTTTGAAATTCCTTGGATTGTAAAAAGATGTCAGCTAGCATTTACAATTCCTTTACTTGAGAAGTTTTTTTTCTCTTTTTATTAAGTTCGTGCAATTTGTTTTGCACTTCATTTAGTTCGACAAGGGAGCTGTTTGCTTCTTCTAGCGTTTCATTATTTCGTTGTCGTTCTTTGATGGTATCTCGCTTGCTTCTATGCCGTTCTTTCTCGAGACGATGGGCCAAATCTTTCAGCAACTGTTCAGCGATACCAACTTCTAATGTTCTGCCATGACTCTTTTGAGCATTTGTTTTGGGCCCTAGATCAAAAAGAATTGCTCCCACAATTTCTTTTAACGAAACCGGCCACTCTTCTTCAACCAACATGGCCAAAGCCATGTCTTCAAATTCCGCCTCTTCAACTTCGAAATAAAGGTCTCTCAAAGACCCAACGTATCGTTTTATCTCAACGCTTTCAAGTAAATCAAGTACTTCTTTAAGTTTTTCTTGCGCTAGGCACAGAGGATTCTCTAGCAAGAGCCGCAACATCAAAATATGGCCCTTGGTTATTTTGAGTTCTGCCTTCACTTCAGTCTTCAAGTCGGGTCTGCTTTCAACTGAGTCTTCGCTGGAAATTTGAGATTGGGTGTTGGCCGCCGGAACGGAAGTTGGATGGATTACAGGCCCTTGTCTTGCTCCCTCTCCCTTGAGAAATCCTTGATATTCTTGGCGAATGGTGGTGCCATCAGACTTCAAACCGATTTTATGGGCGAAGGCCAAAAGGCGCTCATTGGCGCTCAAGCAGTCACCAAGAGGTGCTAGAAGAGTGAAGGCCTTTTGTAGAATGGCCTGCTTTTGCTCGATGAGCTCTGGCATTTTTTCAGGAAATTCTTTGGCCAAAAGATAATCTATGAAGATTGGGGCTTCATCTATGCGTTTTTGCAAGGCCAGAGGGCCTTCATTTTTTAATAATTCATCCGGGTCCTTATAGGGCGAAAAGTCTAAATACTTTGGCATTATTGCCGTTTTGTGCAGCAGGTTGGCAGTGCGAAGGGCGGCTTGCATACCGGCACCATCAGAATCCAGGGCCAGCCAAAGATTTTTGGTCAGGCCTTTGATATGTGAAAAGCCAAATTCATTCATGGCCGTTCCCATGATGGCCACAGATTGCTTGAAGCCATACTGGAAAAGTGCGATCGCATCCATATTGCCCTCACATAAGATGAGTTTGTCAGACTCACGTATGAAGGGCTTTGCAAAGTGCAGGCCATACAGCAGGTTCTTCTTGCTGAAAACGAACGATTCATTTGAGTTCATGTATTTAGGTTGCTGATCGTCTCGAATGGCCCGAGCAGTGAAACCTTGAATATGACCAAAATGATCCCAAATAGGGAACATAATCCGGTCGCGAAACTTATCGTAAAAGTGATTCTTGCGGTTTTTGTCCTCAAGAATCAGCCCAATTTTGAGGGCCATTTGCAGTGCCTGCTCACGGTCCTGAGAATTTGGGATACTTTGGAGATAGTGGTTGAGGGGAGAATTATGGGGTGCAAAGCCAAGTTGAAACTGCTCTGCAATTTCGGGTTTAATGGAGCGCATTTCCAGAAAATTTTTGAAAATGGGGTGAGGTCCGTCATGGGCAATCTTGCCATATATCAAAACGGCCTTATGGAGAATTTTTCGGGCGAGCAGTCGCTCAGGGTCAATATTCTGGGCCCGGTCGAGCTCGTCGGTGCTGAGTCCTAAAATTCTGGCGCATTCGCGTAGGGCCTCACGAAAGTCGAGATGCTTAAACTTTTGTACGAAAGTAATGGAGTCTCCGCCAACATCGCAGGCAAAACATTTAAAAAGTTTTTTGCTATCACTCACATGCAACGACGGTGTGCTATCTTGGTGAAAAGGACAGAGCGCTTTGATGCTGCTGCCGCGTCTCTGAAGCGAGATAAAATGCCCGACCACCGACGAGATGGGGGCCTCTTTAATCTGGCGAACTAAATCATCACTCACTGAACCTGTCCTCGTCCTGGAACCGATGTTAAATTTTTTGTAGAGGTCAGTACGTATGCTTTTATTTTGGTTCCCTGGGAAACGAAGATCTTCTCAAATTTTGTTTGAAAAGTAGAGAGGAAAGGGACTGAAGCAATGTTGCAGACGCTGGGTTGAACATTTTCCCAGAGATTTTTTGTTTGAAATTCAAGCGTAAATTGGCCTTGATCTTGCACATGGTTTTGCAGGAGTTCTTCCATCCACTCCGCGTAACCATCGTGATCAGTTTTGATATAAACTTTTCCGCCAGGTTTCAGGATGGTGAAGGCACTATTTAAAAATTCCGCTTGAAAGAGACGTCGCTTATGATGACGTTTTTTTGGCCATGGATCGGAGAAAAAAAAGAAAATTCCATCGAGTTCATTTTCAGCGAAGGTATGGGCGATCCTCTCTCCGCGCGCACGCAGATAACAAAAATTTTGGACCTCAGAGCGGGAAAGTTTTTTGGCCACCTGATAGCCGCGCTTGAATCGATAGTCCAATCCTACAAAATTAACATGGGGATGATGGTGGCAAAACTCCATCATGAAATCCCCATAGCCTGTGCCGATTTCTAAATAGAGTGAAGCTTCACGTTTGAAAAAATCTGTATTCCATTTCCCACGAAAGGCTTCGCCTTGCGTATCGCGCAGGACAAAATCCTGAAACTCCCCCAAACGATCGTGGTAGGGGTTATCATGCTTGTATACAAAATCTGCTTTATAAGTATGGTCCATGGGAAGGGGCTGTTTATCAAAATGGATGCGACTCGGCAATATCGGCGCGCGGTGCGTTGACGCGCCATCTCATTGAATTCTCTCTAAGCAGCTTTCTTTTTTTTCTTATCAGTCTTTTCTACCGCCTCAATCTTCTCTCCTGCTATCCACATGGAAAGTAGGTGTGCGGCCTTTTTCGCCAGATTTGGGTCTTTCATTTTATCACCCAAGATCTTTCGAAACTGTTCTATCTGCTGCTTGAAGGTTTGTAACTCAGCAGGTGTGAATTCTTTTTGCTTCGATTTTGGTTTCATACGATAGACCCGTTTTTAGGCCGCTGTCGGCTCTGCTTCTCTTTGAGCATGGCGAACAACCTTGGCCATGTGCTCTTCGATAACTTGGCATAACTCAATTTTTGAACAACGTGGGTCCATTCCTTCAGGCAGTGGGGCGTACAGGAATTCATTCCCAATTTCTGTGAAAACGTACCAACGATTTCCCATCTTTTGAAAAAGAACTTCATTTTCAGTATGTTGATTTTTTTTCACGTGACACCCTCCTGGTCTCTTAAGTTTGATGTATGTCGAAACAGCACTTCCTGCACAGTTTCTGGCCTACAAAGAACTTATCGGGTGCCTTTGTATAAACTTTAGACATTTTTTAGACTTTAACATGTTGAAATTTCTAACAGTTTTCGCGAGAGCGAAATTGTCGGATATTTTTATTCGTAGGTGCTTTGAACGCCCAGGCACACGGTGAACTGGGCACCCGGCGCAAAATAGACGCGGTCCTTCTCTTGATTCCAGTTATTTCGATTCTGCTGTGGGTCGCTCGAGGTCAGGCGAAAGGGATGGGCCGCCTGAAGTTCGACTCCGGTAAAAAAATCAGTATTGGGAAAAACACTTTTGATTTGAATATTGGAACCGAGTCGGGGAGTCAGTGTCCAGCTTGCAAAGGTTCGCTGATCTAAGCTTGCTCCATTCTGCGCTTTAATGGTCATGATATGACGATTGGCCGTGATACCGCCTGCAAATGACAGAGTGAGCTTGTTGATCCGAAAAGTATCGTAAGAAAAGTACGGGCCGATAGAAATTATTTTCTGCTCCTCAATCGCAAAGGTACCACTGAGAAGAGAGAAGTCTGTCTCGGAGGTAAAGTAGTATCCAAAAAATCCAAAATAAAAACGGTCATAGGGGTCCCAGTCGACTTTCTTGATGTAGTGTCCATAGAAGCCCTTGCGAACTTTAAAATCTTCGCCCGTGATGAGGGAGGGATAGGGATAGTTGACCTTGCGCTGAGGACCGAAGGCATACGCCAGGGCCATGCGGTACCGGTTAGGATCATAGATGGGATATTTGGGGGGCAGAGGTTCTTCCAGACGATAGTCGGTGGGGTCGTGCTCAAAGGGACTGATTTCGGTTAATTTTTCGCGCTCATCTGCGTAGAGGATTTTGACGTGGTCAGCTTTAATAAAAGCGCTCTGCCCTGTTCGGGTGACAGTCTCAAAAAAACCTGAGCTGGGGACCTGATGAAATACCGGAAAATACTCTTCACCCTCTTCCGGATTGTTGGAATCATAGTTTTTTGAGTGGGGACTAGGCGAGACATTGGAATCGCGAATGTAGAGATGCTCACCTTTACGGTGATACTGGAGAATGGTCGAATCAATTTTTGGTCCGGCAAAGAGCGGGGTTTGCAAAACAATCACGACGGCTTCGGCCGCCCAAATATTCTGGCAAAAGACCATCAGAAGAAGGATGAGAAAATGGCAACAAGCTGGTTTCATTTTTTAGCTACCTATATCCCAGTCGAAATTATAACCGAGCAGGAGACTGACTGAATCCATGGTCCCTCTTTCAGGTTCACGACGAAGCTCAACCGTTGTTTCCTTTAAGGATGCATTGGTTTGGCGAAAACTCGCGCCCACCACAATACGGCCATACTCAGTCGGCCAGATGGAATTTAAATTAACCTCTAAGGCATTGGTAGAATAGTCAAAGGAAAAATTTTGTGTTTGGGATGAGGCCCGGAAGAAAAATGATTGCTGAAAACTAACATGCAAATTCAAATTCATCACCGAACTACGATAAAAAGTGTACTGGGCCACCGGCCCAAAAAAGGCCGAACGCCAAATTAAACCTTCGGCATCTCCCAGCCAACTTCCCTCCTGGTAGTTGAGATTGATGCCAAATTGTATCGGGAAGTCCCAAACGTAAAATGTTTTAAATTCAAGGCGCCTGCCATAGGCATAGAAGGTGTCGGATTTTAAGGTTTGGCCGGCGGGCAAAAGCGACGTGAAGAGATCTGCTAAATACTGGTCGCGCATGTATTCGCCATGAAAATTAATATAATTATCGAGCGCCAGTCGGGTGTCTTTGGAATGGTATTGCGTGGGGGGGGCGTATTCTTTATACACTGAAGGATTGGCCTGCAAATTCAGATCTTCCTCGATAGAAACGACATTGATTGAATTTGTTTTATAGCGTTTTTGCTTTGTTTTATCATAGATGAAAATAGTTTCTCCGCCCGCCGTTTCCTCCTGGGCGAAGACAAAGGCCTTGCGGTAGACGACACTGCTTTCGTTAGTATTTAAATCATACACGATGGCGCGATCTCTGAGAACCGCCCGGTAAATTTCAGTCGGCCATTTAAAACCAACCCGTTTCTCGTACTCAATCTTAATTGTGGGAACAAAATATTTTTCATGTTTTTTGAGCTCGTCAATGGAGGCAAAATCAATTTCATCAAGGTTGGTGGCGGCCCCAGGTTCTTTTTTTTCGTAGAGCTCCAGCTCGTGGGGCCAATCCTCATCCGCCTGCTGAGGAATTCCGACGTCGTCCGTGGTGCGTACATTGTCAGCGTAAGCTAGGACGCCTCCGTTGAGTAGGTAGATGAGCGCACAAATATATGGGATGGATTTATTAATCAATTTTATCCAACATTTTTGTGGCCTTCACAAAGGCCTCATAATTTGAAGCATGTCCAAAATCCCTTTTTTGAACGCGCTCAATTTTTTTCCAATTAAAATTTTGGTGCTCATCACTAATAATCACGTTGGGGGGGAATCTAAAGGCGGCCAGAAAGCTTTTTTCATGCACCGTTTGGCCACGCCGATTTTGAAAATGACACTCAAAATCCAACTCAAAAAAATATTCAGCTTCAAGCTGTGTTTCCTCGAGCAGTTCACGTCGTGCGCCAAGCTCAAATGACTCGTCATCTTCAACACTGCCCGTGACGTTTTGCCAAAAAGCGCCTCGCTTATGATTCACTTGAAGGAGAAGCACCCACCAACTTCCATACTCCAATGTCATGACAACAACTTGGGCCTTCCTGGATAATTGGGATGAATGCTTTTTTGAAGAGTTGTGTGGCATGTATCTATTATAAGCCAAATAACACAACGGATTAGAAAAAAAGAAGATTTTCGCAACGCGCCCAGTTTTAGCGAATAACGCGATGCCGTTTTAATTGCCCCGCAGTAATGAATTTGGTATGACTAACAGCTTATGGATGAATTTATCTTACGCGTCTGTTACTCCGCGCCCGGGTTCCTTATGGCCATCTGCTTACATGAATATGGTCATGCATGGATGTCCAACCGATTTGGCGATAATACTGCAAAGGCCCATGGACGGCTTTCACTTAATCCTGCAGTTCATTATGACCTCTTCGGAACAATTATCCTCCCTATCATTTTTGCGGCTTCGAACTATGGAATTTTTGGCTATGCTAAGCCTGTTCCTGTTGATGCGCGTAATTTTAAAAACTTTCGGCAAGCTATTTTTTGGGTCAGCTTTGCTGGCCCCCTTGCAAATATAATTTTGATGATTTTCTCAGCTCTTTTCTCTGTGTTGCTGGCGCGTTTCCTTCCGCGAGATTTTTTTCTTTATGAGCAACTCGTTTACATGATGGGATATTCTGTGCAGATCAATGTGCTATTAGCCGTTTTTAACTTAATTCCGATCCCACCTTTGGATGGATCGCGAATGGTTTCCAGCTTTCTCTCCTACGACAAGGCCCGTTTTTATGAGGGCTTGGAGCGCTATTCGTTTATGTTCTTTTTGCTACTTTGGGTGACCCAGGCTTTTCGCTATCTTATGTATCCAGCAATATGGGCCAGCAATCAAATTGTCTTTTTATTTAGCATGCTATTTTCGTAAAGCTTTGAGGTTTTATGATTGATACCGCGATTCAAGTCCGAACGGAACATTTTGATGGGCCCCTGGCACTTCTCCTCCATCTGATTGATCAGGAGGAAATGGACATCAAGAATTTGGATTTGCGAGTGATCACGGGTCAGTATCTGAGCTTCATTACGCAAATGCATGAGATGAACTTTGATATGGCCGGAGATTATCTCTATCTCGCGGCTACCCTTCTGCTTTTGAAATCCAACGTCTGCCTCTCCTTTGAAGACCAGGAAAAACTCAAGCAAATGGGTGATGACCAGAACCTGAATATTGTCAGCCAGGCCGAGCTCATTCGCCGCTTGGAGGAATTACAGCATTTCCAAAAAATGGCGCAGAAGTTGTGGCAGCTTCCCAAAAAGGGCCACGATATTTTCGTGAAACCTCGAACAGACCGCAAGGCCATCATCAACTCTATCCTGACGCCGATGGATCTCCAGGCCCTGACCAATACTATGGTTGATTTGCTCAAGCGTGAGCGACGCAAGTACGCGGTGGTTAAGCGAGATCGACTTTCAATTAAAGAGAGATTGCAAACCTTGCAACAGTTTCTTAAGAAAGGAGAGCAGACAGCGCTCGAAACAATTATTACCCATGACGGTGATGGCAGCTTAGAAAATATTGTCATTACCTTTATCTCGCTTCTTGAGCTGGCGCGATTAGGCAAAGTTTCCATTTTCCAAAATGAAAACTATTCCACCGTCTATGTTGATGTCCTTGAGTCGTTGGAAAATTTCAACGTTGAGATGGCGACAGGTTTTGATGATGAGCAGGCCAAGACGGATGATGCCGTTGATCTCGACGACGAGGAAGAAGAGGACCCGCTGGTCGAAGAAATCATGGATGAGATCGAAGAGGAATTAGAGGCCGAAAAGGAAGAGGAATCATCGGAAACTTGGGCCAATGGGCGCACTAAGATTCTACACTAAAAATGTCCGCTGATCTTGTGAGGAGAAGAAGATGGAAAATGAGATGGAAAATATAGTGAGCGGCGAAGTCACCGTGAGCGAGTTCGATCTTGCGACGGAGTTTTTTGACCCCGCCAAACAAGAGGAGCAGCTCTGGCAGGCCAGAACCGGTCTGAACTATGACACTCTTTGCGGTGCCATTGAAACCATTATCTTTATGAGTGATCGTCCAGTTCCTCTCATGAAAATAAAAAAAATGCTTGATGAAGATATGCCCCTCAATGTTCTTCATGATGCCCTAGTAAAGTTGCAAACCGAGTATGAGGCCACTCATCATGGGCTTCGTCTGCAGGAAGTGGCGGAGGGATATCAGTTTCGAACCAAAGCGACGTATTCGAAATATGTGCAAGACCTCTTCAAGGTAAATGCCTTGGTGCTCACGCCCTCGGTTCTGGAAGTGCTCGCCATCATCGCCTATAAACAACCGGTCTCCAAACCTGAAATTGATAAGATCAGAGGGGTCGATAGCGCCCATCTGGTGCGCACGCTCATGGAAAAACATCTGGTAAAAATTGTTGGGCGTTCGGAAGATGTTGGACATCCTTCCATCTACGGCACAACTCAAGAGTTTTTAGAGGTGTTCAATTTATCCACTCTTGAATCGCTTCCTCCTGAACATGAGTTGTCAGACCTGGCCAAAAGCTCTGATGTGGGTAAAATTTGTGATATTCGGCAAATTTGCTCGGAAGGGGATAAAAACCGTTTTGTGTTCGATGAGCTGGCGGAGTTGGATCAACTTTCCGAGAGTATAAAAAATATCGTGAGCGAAACAGATTTCACCCGCAATCTTATGTCCGAGGAAAAGAAGCGTGTCGAAGGACAAAATCCTGAAGTTAAAACCGCTTTTGAAATTTTGGAATCCTACATTGAAAAAGAGCGAGTGATAGAGCAGAACCGCAAGTCCCTGACTTCGGAGTCGTTGAGTCTGGCCGAGGGCCCGAAAGTGGTGAATGATCTGACGGCTGGGCCGTTCAATGCTCCTATCGCAACAGAAGATGACTTTCAAATGATCGACCTCGATACCGGTTTGCCCATTGAGCCGGAAAAAGAGGACCTGCTCTTCAAAAAAAATGAGGAAAAGGATTTGGCTGAGGCCCTCGATCGCGCCTTTTTTGAAATGACCGGTGAGAAACTTCCTTCCAATGAGGAAGCGGACTTTAATCTCGTGGAGGCCCAGAATTTCTTTGATGAGACTGAGCAGAAACTTGATGCCGTCACGGCCGCCGTCGTGAATAATGCAAAATCTTTGGACCTTGATCTGGAATTCCTGAAAGATGAAGTAAATCAAGATAGTTAGTCGCAATCTTGACATTTGGCGGCATACGAACTAAAAACCAGCTCAATTGTTATTACCCATTATAGAACTGCCGGGAGGTAGATCGTGTCTAAGCAAAATCACCAGAGTGAAAGTCCCCTTATTCGTTTACAAAAATACATCGCCGACTGCGGAATAACTTCCCGTCGCAAGGCCGAGCAGCTCATTACCCAGGGCCTGGTGTCCGTGAACGGTCACATCATCACTATCTTGGGCACCAAAATCAATCCTGCCACGGATGCCATTTTGGTCGAGGGACGAGCGATCACAACCGTAAGCAGCGACAAAGTTTACGTGCTGATGCACAAACCTCGCTGTGTTATGACGACGGTCAACGATCCTGAAGGACGCGACACTGTTATGAATTACTGCAAACAAATTACCGAGCGCATCTACCCGGTCGGCCGCCTGGATTATTTGGCCGAAGGCTTTCTGCTTCTGACCAACGATGGTGAGGTGGCCAATTGGATGATGCATCCTCCGGCCAATCTTGTGAAAACGTACCAGGTAAAAGTTTTTGGGGCGGTGACTGAGGCCCTGCTCGAGAGGCTTCGCCACGGCGTCAAGTTGAGCGATGGGTTGATTCGACCCCAGTCGGTCCGCGTGATCGAGCAGCTCCAAGGCAAGACGTGGATCGAGGTTGTCTTTGAAGAGGGCAGAAATCGTGACATCAGAAACTTTTTTGAAGGCGTCGGAATGACTGTCGATAAGCTGAGACACATGGCCGTTGGCGGATTGTCCATTGAGGGCCTTGCGCCCGGCAATTTTATAATTATGACCAAGAAAGAACTTTTAAAGGCGATTGGTGTCGATGATACCGGTCGACCGCTGAAGACGATGCGGGCCCGCTTGTCGAGTAAGAAGACGATTAATCTCCATAAGAAAGGTGCGCAGCCAGCAACGCCTGCGGACTATTTCGGGTTTAGAAAGTTTCGTAAGGACACATATTTTCAGACTGTGAAGACCATGAAAGAACAAAAGATCTTAGATGAACAAGAGGCAAAGGCCGGACCACGTCCCGTGCGCGAACCTCGCTCTTAATTGTCGTAATTGATAACTTTGGCTTTCAACAGTTGCTCTTGCAAAAGATCCATGGAAAATTCCAGGGCCTGGTGAGCATAGGGCACTTTATCGTTCTTGTGAGCTGTGGGAAATTTCGACTGTTGAATAATAGCGGCGCACATTCTTAAGGCCTCAGCTGAGTTATTGAAAAATTCTGCTTCCTCTGTGGTTCGTAACAGTTGAAAGAGCAGCGTATTGAGAGACTTGATAAGCCGAACATTGGCCGGATCTAAATCTTTGCTATCAAATTCCGCAACCACTTTTCCATTCGAAGTTTCTGAAAAACGAACCATAACTCATCCTCGGGTTGGGGCCCTCTAAGGCCATGTACTTTTAACTTATCGAGCGAAAGGCCTTTAATATTAGGAATTTATGTTGGAGTGTTTTATTAAGAAGCCAATTGGTCGGAAAATTTTGCCTGTTCCTCCAATAATATTAAATAGTTGGTGGTCTTGAGACAATGCTATGAAAGGGCCCAATCTCAATGAAAAAAGTTTTTTTACGTTTCAGTTTACCAATGGGAATGCTTCTTCTCGGGCACTTCGCCGTTGCTCAGGAGACCGGACTACACGAAGCGGCGAAAGAAATTTTGCAGCAATGTACCTGCCGCTACCAGCGCCAGCAGCTCGTGAAAGATCAGCTGGTGAAGCATCCCATCTTACTGGCCAGCATCTTATGTGACTGCGGGGAGCTGGATGTCAGCATGGCGGTGGCATGTAAGTCAGAGAACAAGAAGCGCCCGACTCCAAAAGAGTGTGCGCTTGATAACAGCATTTCATTGTCGAGCTCGGAAACGGCTTGGCTGGTCGATCATTTTGAGAAAGTAAAAATCAAAGAGGAGAATGCCGATGGCATGGGGACCGTGCGCTAAAGGGGTCGTGCTCCTGACCCTTCTATTTCTGGTCGAAAGTGGCCATGGCGCAGTCATTGCTTCCGGAATCAAGCTGAAAGTTTCGCAGGTGAAAGCGGAGAATAATAAGACTTTTTTTAACCACAAAAAAAGACAGCTGGTCTATTCGGGAAATCTCAATATTATTCAAAGGCACAAGAAGTCAGCAGATGTATTTTTCACTTTTGAAGAGTTAAAAAATTTATTGCGAGAGAATAAGATCGCTTTAGGTGGCGTGGCCGGTGGTGGGGGAGGAAAGTAGCCCGCGTCCTAATCGAGTGAAAATTGCTTTTCGTCTGGAAAGTACCTGGTTTCATCATGGGAGATGAACACTAAAGTGTGAAAGGCTTGGCCTTGTTCTCGCTTTAATAGAGCGATGATTTTTTGCTTCAGCTCCCTGTCCATCGCACTCCAGCTTTCATCGGCAAGAATAATGGCAGGAGTGAGAAGCAGCGCCCGCAAGATGGCCACGATCTGCGCTTCACCGCCCGACAGACCGGTTACGGGACTGTTGAGGAAGGCCGGGGAGAGGTCCATAAATTGCAGATATTCACCTAGTTTTTTGTAATCAAGTTTTTTGGAACGATGAATTTGGAGCGCAAAGGCCTGGGAAAACATATCGCTGACTTTTTCACCCGAGAGCGAGAGGATTTGGGGCAGATATAAAATCCGAGCGCGCCAGGCCTCCGGGGAAAAGCTGCTGCAAGATTTTCCTTCCAGCTCAAGCCTTGAATAGTGTGCGTCGACAAGCTGGATCAGTGACAAGAGGAAGAGCGACTTTCCCCGCCCGGTCGGACCGCTTAAGCGATAAACGGCACCGCGCTCGAAGGAAAAATTGAGATTCTTGACGAGGTTTAATCCCGCAAATTGCAGAGAATAATTTTCTGCCAGAAGCATGGTTAACTCGCTTTCCAGGTATAAAAAGAACGGGAAGAAGGCCCCATGATCTTATTTCTGGCCATCGCCATGCCAAGAAGAGAGCCGATGAAGACGCTCATGAAGACTAAAAAAATAATATATATTTGATACTTTGAGGCCTCAAGGGGTGACCCGCCTGCGAGAATTTGTCCGCTCATCATGCCGGGCAGACTCACAATTCCCACCACCGACATGGTGTTCAAAATGGGAGTGGTTGCGGCCTTGAGTGATTTTCGAAAGGCCTCCGCCGTGGCCTCCTGGGGAGTGGCCCCAAGAGAAAGTTGATTGATTAGACCGAGTCGGGAAATTTTAATTTCTTCCATGAAGCGCTCAATTCCGAGAGCGACACCGTTCATGGAATTTCCCAGAATCATCCCAAAAAGGGGCAAAAAAAGTGAAGGATATTGCCAAAAATGCGGTTGAATTAAGGAAACCCCCATCAAGGCCACGGGAAAAACAGACAGGCATAGTGAAAAAGTGACCGAGCTGGTCTTGCTGGGAAAATGATTTTTCATGCGCCTGAGAATAGTCCGCACCGCCACGAATACCATGATGGAGACTACAAGAGCTTGGGCATACCAGGAAGGATGGGCGAAGATCCAAATGAGAACTGTTGCAATAAGCGCCAGTTGCACCGCCCCCTTAATCGCTGAGGAGATAATTGTTTTCCCCAAATCAAGCTCAGGGCGAAGTGCAAAGAGGCCTTGGGCCAACACCAGGCCCGAAACAATAGTTAAGGCCACCGGGGAAATTTGAAAAAATTGGTTATTCATAAACTCTGCTCTAAACCGAAAAGATACACTTATGGCGCACTGTTATAAAACAAATATTTCCCCCTAAGGGGCCAAGGTCGTCAAAAATGACGTGACATAGCGTATCGATATCCTTATATTTGCCCTAATTATCGCGGGGTGGAGCAGCCTGGTAGCTCGTCGGGCTCATAACCCGAAGGTCGTTGGTTCAAATCCAGCCCCCGCAACCAAAGCTAAAATGAATTGTTTTAGATATTTAAGGCCCCTCGAAAGAGGGGCCTTTTTAGTTTTTGGGGGGAATTTTTCGCAAATGTGCAACCAATGTGCAACGGCCAATAGAACTCAACCGTAATCGACTAAAAATCGTTTCCAACGAGCATGAGTCTTGGTGCTTCAGGGGCACTTTTTTCAGGCCCAAGAGGCCCAATTGAAAAGACATCGGCCACTCGTTTTATGCTCTCTCCGATCAAGTGCGTGTAGCCCATGGTTGTTGAGATGTCTTCATGACCGCATATCTCTTGAACGGTTTTAAGGTCAACTCCAAGGGAGATGAGGAGTGTGATTGCCGTGTGTCTCATGTCATGAAACCGAATCATCTTTCCGCCCCACTGTTTTTGATCTCTTTCAAATCGTTCTGCAAATGCATCATGACAGAATGGATTTCCTGTTTTTCCCCTAAAGAAGGTTTGGTCAGAGTTTAATCGCGCTTTTTGAATGAGTAATTTAAGCTCCGTTCTCAAAGAGGTATTGCAAGGAACGTGTCGAGAAGATTTTCCTTTTTTAGAATTCTTCTTGCCCTTCAGGAGTTCAAAAGACTTCGTAACCCGATTGTACTGGCGTCTTATAAAAAGAGTCTTGCCATCTTCAACCAAATCACAAACTTTGAGTCCCCAGATTTCGCCGGCCCTGAGTGCCGTATTTAAAGCGAGAAGGTAGACAACGTAAACCCACCGATACTCAGAGTCTTTGGGATACTTAAGATTCGCAAAGTTCAAGAAAGACGCGGCCTCATGCTTTTCCCAAAATTTCATCTCGATATTGGAAGGTGGAAATTTCTTAAATCCCATTGTGGGATTGTAGGCGATCCTCCTGTGCCGATAGGAATGATTGATGATCGCTGTGATCACCTCTGTGTAACGATTGACACTGGCACCCTTTAATCCTTTATCAAGCATCTTCTGTTGAAAAGAGGTGAGGAAGGTCGGACCAATTTTATCAATCGTGATTCCTCCCATCTCGGGAATAATCAGTTTGAGAATTCCTGTAACTCTTTTAGTGTGGCTCGAAGTGAATCTCATTTGAGAGTTGCTGAACCAAAATTGGGCTTCCTTTTCAAAAGTCACTTCTTCTGGATTGTTGATAGAGGCCCGAGTATCGAGAAGATCGCTTTGCTTCTTCGTGAAGCTATCAAAAAAATTTTGAGCATCCACTTTTCTATCAAAGCGTCTTCGTATTCGAGATGATCCTCGACCGGCAACGGTGAAATAGACTTCCCACTTCTCGCCACTTATTGTTTTTACTTTTTTTACAGACATTCGTTTCCTCCTAACCCATGAAAGGGTTTTGTGAGGTTATCCAACGACGAAGCACGTCTGTTCTGAGGTATAATAGTCTGTTCACTTTAATGAACAAATCATTTGGGATGTTTCTCGTCTGCTGCCTGTAGTTCCAGTCATAGATGGTCTTTACAGAGACACCTAAGAGTTCCGAAACTACGTGTGGCTTTACTAAATCTGGTAAATTGTTAAAGAGCCTGGGGGAACTGCCCCCAGCTTCTTTATACTTCTCAATATCCACTTTGTAACCCGTGTTCGCATTATCTGGCATGATTGATCTCCCCATATGAATTTAATGGTTTCCTCAGAGGACATATCTGCTAAATTAATGAAATCCCGATCAAGTCAGCTCGTAGTTCTGTGTATTTTTTGACCTCTCCTTCCTTGGTATTGAATACGCACTCAACATTGCGGCCTCGCGCAAAAATCTGAGAACCCTTGTTTAGTTGGGCCGAACACAGTTCAGCTTGCCGGCCCCAGACGACCACCTTGTGCCATCTGGGGGCTTCGCTTCCAGAAATATTTTCTGCCATACTAAAACTACAAACGGCTTCCCGTTTCGCCGTATAGCGAAGCTCGGGCCTTTGTCCGACGCGTCCGTGAATCAAAATGCGATTGCTTGCTTCCATAAGTGCCCCCTGTTGGTTAATTAATACCAAGTCTCTTCACTAAGAATTCACCCAAGCTAAGCGTGGTGGAATTCTTCTGGTTGAACTCGATTAGTGCGCGGTTGACCTTTTCCATTTCGGTTAGGCTTGCTTCTTGGATGCGCTCAAGGTCTTTGTCTGTGAGTTTGGCCAGACCACAAAGGACCACGTCCTTGAAGGTAATTGGCCGGCCGTGCTCCTTTTTATTTGCCCGTTCTAGTAAGCAAAAAATCAGATCGAGTGATTCTTTTTCATCTGACACATCCACGAAAAACTTCGCCTGCTCTCTTCTCATCACCACACCCTCTTTCTGATTTTTTGCCTTCCTTCCCTTCCTCTTCTTACTTATCTCCTCATTAATTATTTCCATCACCATCTCCTTAAATATTGCCTGCCAACTCATCTCAATTCTTCTTCCTGCCCTCCGAAACTGACTCCCTACACACAACACATGTTGGGGGTGGGGAGTCAGTTTCGGAGGGCAGGGTTCCCGAATTATTTCAGCCAATTGGCAGGCAAAAAATTGTTGTAGTATTCCTTATTCCACACCGTTTCTATGCTCATTCGACACCGTTTCTACTCTGGCCAAAGATCTCGATTAGTTTAATTTTCTTTCCTTTGAAGACACCCTCGATCAACTGAATTTCTTCTGAATTTTCTATTAGGCCCTCATCAACGAAAAACATAAAACGCGCCATCGCCTGATCACCTAACTTTTCCTGCAATAGGTCAATGTATGCCTTCATGAAATTTCTTTTGGAAAAAAAATACAACACATAGCTGTAGTAACTGCTTTCAAGATACTGTCTGGCCTTCTCAACGATCCGCTGACTGTTCTTTCTGGACAGTTCCACTTCAAGAGCGATCTTGAATTTCGCGCCATTTTTTTCACAATGAAGAAGGGCATCAGGGATGATCTTGTAGGTCACTTTGAAGTTACGCCTATCATGCAACTGATGCTCTAGCTCAACATCAAACGCCCAACCGAGATGGAAGAAGGCCTTCGAAATTTCAGAAACTTTGATGTCATGAATCAGCGTGTCCTTTGAAATCGCCGTGGGATTTTCTTTGTGCGATATCTGATCCTCACCGAATGGGCTGAGATAGACATACTTCTTGCGGTTAAATGGATCGCGATATCCTTCTAAAATTTTATCCTTTTCAAGCGCCCTGATAATTCTGTAAAAGTTTTTATATTTTGGTGCGTGGAAACATTCCCTCCTTAAACTTTCCAAATCCATAACCCGCCACTTTAAGAGGGGACTGAGATAGTTCAAATTAGCACTGCTAATGTTAATTACTTTAGACATGCTTGGGCCTCCTGGTTAAAAGAACTCGTGAAACGATCTGTTTTTATGGTTATGTTTTTTGATGGCATCCATTTTTCGATTTCGAATGTTCACCAAATTAATTTGGCTTGGGCCTTGGCGCAGAAGCACACACTGACCAACTCCTAAGTTTTTGATCACATCTGGGTGAACAAGCAGTTCATGAGCTTCACGCTCAGTCCCGAGATTTTGTTGCTGACCGTTCTCAATTTTATAGGTCTGCTTCTTGGTTATGACTGTGCCAATCGCCTCTGAAAATAGTGCTGCTCCATCTTGAAGACGCTGTTTTAGGATAAAAAGATTTCCGGCGTTCTCGATGACTTGCCTTGTAAGGTCGGGGTTTATTCGGTCGATGTCTGCTGCTGTCTGAACGGCCAGTGTCAATTCCATCCCCGCACCTCGACACTTATTTTGAAGCTCAATAAACTCAGGTGTAACAAGTGAACCGAACTCATCAAAATAGATGCTGACTGGATTTTTTAATCCCTCCTCCTCCTCCGATTTGCTCAATGTTATGTAAGAGTTATAAAGAAGCTCCCCTAAAAAAAGCTTGCCCACTGCTGTTGCCGTTTCACCGTACCCTTGGGTAGAAAGGCCGATGTAGAGGCAGGCCCTTTCTTCTCTGATCTTGGATAGGGTTAGTCCATCTGGACCAGAATTTAGTATCTTTCCAAAGTCGCTAACAAGGACCGCCTCAATCTTAGCAAGAAGCCCTACGTTGTCCTTGCTTTCCATATAGATGAGTTCATCAAAGACGTTCTTGAGCGTAAATGGTATACCCTTCCTATCTAGAATTTGGAGCGCCCTGGTTAAACTTCTGCGTGAGGCATCTCGATAGAAAGGCTCCGTCCATTCAAATGAACGCATGATCCTATCGCAAATTTGATTGATCGTGCCTTCAAGAATTGGATTCAACGAGATTGAGTCATGGTAGTGCTCTGAGAAAATGTAACATGGCCTTTTGTGTTTTTCGCAAATCCTCTGGAAAGTTGTTAGTGCCTGCATATCTCCCTTCGGATCGAAGAAGATTATGGGTTTATTCTGCCTCAGTGAATGTTCTTGCAGCACGCTAATCAAATTTGTTTTGCCAAAGCCAGAGGCCCCAACGATGAAGCTGTGCCGGCGAAAATCAATGTTCTTAAGAAGAAGCGGCTTCCTTGTTTGGGTATCAATTCCCAGAGCATCTTCAATTTCAGTCACCTTTCTCACGCCAAGTGCCTTTTGGTGAATCTTCATCAGCGGTGGTGGTCTGTTTGTTATTTTTCGATAGCTAAACAGTGCAAGCTCTTTAGCGAGATCAAAAATAATCATGCATAGCTCGTGGAAAATTTCATAGAAGGGTGTAAAAAGATCAAGTTGTGGTTGCTGATTTTTATTTTTCATAGACATGCTCCCAAGCTTTAAGTGGACTAATTTCAATAGTTCTGTTGTCGATCTCAAGCGTTCTGGCCTCTGACTCGTACTCGATGATGAATTGTTTTTTGACCTTTCCTTCCAGTTCTGGTGGTAGCTTCTCCAAAGGAATTTCATACTTCTTCACGGGTTTAAAATTGACCTCCGGTCTAATGCCTTTTAGTTCTGGGGAAAAATCAAAGAGCGGAACCTCATTGTGCGGTTTTACTGGCTCATCAAGGAGCATTGGTGCCTTCATTTTATTTTGCGGATCGTCGAGTAGGAGATAGGCAAGCCCTGCGCTGGCCGCTGCGCCGAGAACTCCAAAGATGTAAGCGTTCTGGTTTGTTGATTCTACGTTTGGTGAAAAAAGCGCACCTCCTGTTCCTCCAATAACGCCCCCCAAGAGTGCTGCCCCCATTATGGAGCGCTTCAGACTTGAGCAAGAGGTAAGGAACAATAACAGTAAAAGGGTTTTAATTTTCATTAACGGCCTCCATGAAATAAACCAATACTTCTTCTCCGGCATTAACAGTGACGATTGGCTCGGTCGTTTTCGCTTCTTCAAGCAAAATATCCGAGGTCGTCTTCCCTGATTGGATACCCCCTTGCATGAGTTGATTTTTTAGCGAGTCCTCACGAATAGCGCCGAAGGGTGAAGCTAGTTTTGTTTGTGCGGCCGAAAGCATCCCCTGGGCAAAATCCGATGCAACCGCCCCCATGATGAGTTCTTCTTTCCCATCGTCATACTCACCTAAAAGCCCACTTGTGCCATCAAGATTGAGTACCTGGGCGACAATTGGGATTTCCTTATCCTGAGTCACCATCTTTGAGCACAAGGTTAAGATACGTTTGTTTTGGGTCACGCCAGCGCAGGAGAATTTGGTTTTTGGTTGCAGGCCCTGGCCAGGATGAGCGAGGACCAGAATAGGTGAGCTTAAGTTGGTTGAGACAATGGAGTTTAGAAGAGTACCACGGACGACCTTTCCCGTAAGGATTTTGGCCCTTTGCTCCCAAATAACAGGAATCGAAGTCCTCTTTTCGAGAAGTGCCATGAGCTTTTTGTTGCTCTCAAGCATCTGCTTAATAAGTTCGGCATTTTTATTTCTCCTATGTGCACTCGGTTTAATTACCGAGTTTGTTTGAATTCCAAGTCGCGTAATCCTTGGAGCTTGAGCTTTTAGGTCAAAACTTCCCAAGGCGATTACAAAAATCGCTAAAATTTTCATGTCCATGCCTTTTTTTAAGTTCTAGTTTAAGATTCGACGCCCCTCTCTAATGATCGGAACTCCCTTTGAAAAATATTCCTGATGATTAACCTTCACTCCATTCACATTCACCTCGGCAGATTTTAAATTCATAAAGAGAATTGAATTGTCTCCTTCAAGAATTTGAAAATCGGCAGTCTTCATCTTTTTTGTGAGGGCATGGTTCATCACACCATCCTTGACCTCGATAAATTGATGCGGATTGGCCTTGTCGTATTTGAGGTCAAAGTAGTATTTTCTATTCTTGGTGATAACCAAGAGATTTGAAAACCCTCCCTCAGTTCGAGGCCGAAGTGCCAAGGTTTTATTATTACCTGTTACCTGAAAAAACATCTCCTCTGGACTTCCTCCGTAGAGATAGCTTTCAATTTCGCTATCAAAACTCAAGGTCGTTAAAAGGTTCAAGCTTAAAAATAAAGTCGTCATCTGGTTGATTAGGATATGAAAGATCACAAATCCTCCTTCGCTGCCGGAATCTCATCAATTTGCGACAGCTTGTAGTAAAAGGGATTAGAGTTACTGCCATCAAGCGTGACCTTGAAGGCCATGAGCTTGCCGTCTGATTTCAAAATTATCTTGCAGGACCCAACTTCAAGAGATTTGACCTGATAGATTTTTTCAATCGTGAGGCCAAACGATTCTTTATTGGCAAGATCAATAATGCCGGAGCTGACCACGTTGGGATTGGGGTTGCCCTCTGCCAAAGTGCTAAAACTCTGGCGGCAAACTTCCTCAGCAAGCGGCCTTTCTTCAAAAAGAGCCCCGCCCTTATAGAGATAATAGCGCTTTTCTAAAAGAATAGAGGCCGTCCCAACAGAAAAGACAATCAAGCTCACAGCAAGGGCAATCTTTAGTTTGAAGTTCTCTTTTACAAACTTTGCTTCAAATTCATTGTAGTTCATTTAAACCTCCCTTCTTCGGATGCGAATTGGGTGCGTCTGTCATTTTAATTGGAGTAGAGACAGTCACACTTGGTCTCCCTGAGTGCAGAGGATAGTGAATTTTGTTTTTACTGGTGTTATTTCCCTCAATGCCGTACTTCTTTTTAATTCCCTCACGATGCTCAGGAGTGATGCTCTCCCAATACTTCTTATCAAACTGAAACGATTGTTTTTCTCTTTTTAGAGGCCGATTCCCAGAATTGCTATTTGGAACTTTTTTAAATATTGAACCTGTGCCACTGTTTTGAGCTTGTGAGACTGGCATTTTAGATAGTGTCTGAGCTTCATCCTTAGTCATCCCAACTGCGTTCAAACGTTCATCCAGTGATCTTCCTGTGCTAAGTGGACTTTTGATTCCACCTTTTTTCTCAAGAAGTTTCATCTTGCTCTTATCTGGTGCATTTTCCTTTTGTAGAAGTTCTTTGATTGATGGCTCGATGAGAGCGTTTGAACCAACTCGACTCATTCCTTGTGTTGCAGTTTTTATTCCTCCCGCAAACATGGGATAAAGAGTCATGGCCTTGATCCCAGAACCCACCACCATAGAACCCATCTTGGCACCAAACGAGTGGATGCCTTCGCCCTTCACCATCGCGTAAGTGATCATCGGACTGATGAGTAAGAGGAGCGTCACTCCAAAGAGCCAGATGATCGTATCCATCTTGGCCAGGACGAATTCTCCTGAAATGGCAGACTCGTCAATGCTATTTCCAACCAGCGCTAAGATAGCCACTATGACAAAGGGCAAGGCCATGCACCAAAGACTGGCCTGCACTGTTCCCTTGAGTGAATCCTTGGTCCATCCGAGAAAATATAGAATCGCCGTGATGCCAGAAAAAACATAGGTCAAATGATAAACGCTTGAGTAGATAAGTTTTAAAAGCCAGATAAAGGCCTTGCTTAAAACGAAAAAGATAGTAGCGATAAGATCGTTTAAATTCGGGATGGCAAATGATTGAATGAAATTCCAATCTCGTTTCTCGGTCGTTTTCATCTTGGCCGTAGTCCACTTTTTGACAAAGAGATTTCTGGGACTGACTTTTTGTAAGGTAATGCTTGCAGTCTTAAGAGAAAGTTTCACTCCGGCTGTGTGTATTTCATAAAATGCGCTCATAAACATGGTGATAATAAAAAGCTTGATCACGACAGCACCAAAATTCATTTGGCCGAAATATTCCAGAATCAGACCAATCGTAAAAACAGGGGCGACAAAATATCCAGCAATCTGCATCATCTCTTTATAGAGATTGAAAATACTTTTCTCCTCGATGAGGAGCATCTCTTGCAAAATATTTACATTCATTTTGAACTTCCTTTTCCGGCGCGTTTTAGGTTGTAAGACTGCTCCTTTTCTATTTGCTCCAATCGTTTTTCTTCCATGTCTTCTGCAAGGAGGCGGTTTGTCGTTGATACCTTCTCCAAGATTTCCAGTTGGGTCTTGTGCATATCCACGTTCGATTCATAGAGAAGTGCCGTATTCTGCGCTGTAAGCTGAGTCGCGCGCCCTGTTGTCCTGGCATTGATTGATTTTTGTACCTGGCCTTGCGCCATACGTTCTTTTTTTTGATTAACCTTCTTTTCAGATTTGACCTGGGCCTTCGTTTTATTTTCATCGCCTTTGATCTTGGCGTATTCACGCATTAGCTCCTTCATTTCTGTCATCGAATATTTCAATTCCCGAATAGCAGAGTTGAGTTCGCCCAGATCGTTAATTTCTTTTTTCGAGGCCAGTGACTCCGCAATATAAATGATGCGTTCGGCCCGAAAGTACTCATCTTGAAAAAGCTCATTATAGTGCTGCATCTTTTCGGTGTATTTCTCAGCATTAGACACAAGCTTTTCAAGTTCGTTTAACTGACTTGCGGTCATTGTTACCAGCTCAACTAAGAGTGCCGTATCTGAACTAATGATTTGACCTTGCACGCTCATGCTCAACGCAAGAGTGAAAAATAGGATAATTCTATGCATTTTCATTTTGCCCCCACTGCGGATTTTTGATTTTGGTGTAATTGGTAATTGCATCCTTGAACGGGAGAAAGTGCCCTTTCTCTTTCATGTAGATGTCAAAAAAATTGGTATCGCTTTTATCTGAAGTAAATAGCTCATATTCCAAAGGACTAGGATAAAAACGCAAAGGTTTCTTATGAGATTCAGTAAGAAATAAAAATTCACTGTATGCCCCCTTTTTTGATAAAACGGAATCAAGTAAAGATTTTCCGGTCGCGTCCAAAAACTCTGACTCACTTAATGCCTGCTTGAAAAAAAACTTGAAGTAAGTATTTTGAATAATGACCCGGCCTAGTTGCGTTTCTGAAAAGTCATCCATATTTTGAGAAATCGCTATAGCGCTGGCATTCTCTTTTCTGAATGTTCTAAAACACTCAGCAATGTAATCAGCGTTCTTACTTAAGAGATGCCAGCACTCGTCAAAAACAAAGATTTTCCTGCCGATGAGATGTTTGAAATACTCAATGAGATAAATGATAAGTGGTGCCTTCATAGCATCCGGGTAAAGTCCAAAGTCGCAGTAAGTAAAATCGTTCAGCGGCACCACTTCATCTGTGAAATACGGATTCAGTTCGGCAAAATAGTAACTGATGCCCGAAAACTCTTTTTCAAGCTCACGCATGAAACTGGCGAAATTAGTACATGGCCCTGGTTCTAAAATCTTTGTAATGGCCTCAAAGAGTCGTCCTTCTTCTTTCTTCCCGAGGCGATCATCAATTGCCGACAGTACGAATTCTTTTAGGTATCGCGGATTTTTAAACTGCAAGGGATTAAATCTTTCAGAAAAAACTAGGCCCTCACCATAAAGGGCGTTTTTTCTAAAAGAATTTCCAAGGTCAAGGCATAAGGCCTTAGTTCCATGCTCCAACTCATACTTTAAAATTTTATTTGCCATCATCGACTTTCCCTGGCCAGACTGCCCCGTTATCAGACAATTAAAATTTAAGGCCTCCTTGTGAAAAAGGTCTAAATAGACTGGCTTCCCGGATCGACTGCTTAGTTCAATGCCACCTTCAAAGACAAAATCTCGATGCAAAGGAATCAGGTAAGTGAGATAATCCGAAGGCAAGTCCAATTTTCGCTTGAAGCTTGGTGCCACTCCTGGGACGAGACATTGATAGAAATAACTTAAGGCCCGTTCTTCCTTGAAGAGTGAACCATTTTTACCTTTGAAGTCGGCCAAGAGGCGATCCGTTTCTTTATCCAAGGCCTCTTTGGTCTTGGCGCGAACAAGAAAAAAGCACTCAACCAAAAAAAGTGCCTTATTATCAGTCGTGACCTCGTTTAATAGGTCTTCCGATTGATAATAGGCATTTTCAGAATCTAAATCGCGCATCCCCTTAAAGAGCGCCGAGAAGTGAAGCTTGCGCTTGAAATTGATTTTGCTTTTTGCCGCAATCTTTGGAATTTTTTTAAAGCATACGACAAAATCTGAGTATGAGTTGGCCTCGAAGCGTCTGATCGTATCAGGAAAATCTTCCACTGAGAGAATTCGCAAGTAATCATTCCCGAGAGTCAGGTAATTATCATAGAACTGCACTCGGGCCTGTTCTTGTTTTAAAAAAGTGGCAACAGGTTCATTCTTTGGAATGATACTCCCCTGTGACAGTGAAAGATCACCAAAGCAGTTCAAGTACAGCTTGCCGCCCAACCAATAAAGCTTGAAGACATCCACCGTGTTGATCAGATCATTTTCCAAATCAGTAAAGACTCGATCCACCGCACTTTCGTCCAATCCTTCAAGATCAGGGCCTAAAATTTCAAAGAAGGTGCTGACCTCCCCGTTAAGAGAGGTCAGTTTGTTTTCCTCAACGTGAAATAGTGGAATCATTGGTCTCCTCCCTTACATCATGTAGAACAACTTCTTTCTCACGGGGCAGAATCCATCCGATAAAATCCATGTTCTTTCGGATAAATTTGAAAGCAAGAATGGCAAGACCACTGAAGACGATACTTACCACCGGGCGAAGATTAAAAAGCATGGACAAGTACAGGATGGCCATCAGAACGCATAAGTCAGGAAAACCAAGGCCGTAAAACTCAGGCAGCATTTTTAAAAATTTTGGATATTTTCTCATTAGGCCAATCCCTTGATGAAACTTAAAATTGAGGGACTGAGCATTAAAATAAAAACACCAAGAAGCGCTTGAGTCATTTTTTGTCCGGCATCTTGTCTGCCAATCATGAAGTAGATGGCGGAAAGGACGAGCCCAAAGAGAGCAAGACCAAAGCCTATCCGTGTTGTTTCTGAGGCGAGTTTATCGGCTGAGGCCTTAAGATTAACTCCCCAGGAGTTTGTAGAGAGCAAGAATAAAAAAAGTAAAAACATAGTTCTCATAGTTATTCCCTAGTTAAAGTAATTGTTAATGACTGAGGTTACGGCGACTTCCATGCCCTGAAAGTACGTCTTGTTCTCGCCGAGCTTGATAGCATTCCAATTTACTCCACCTCGCCATCCTGCAAATTCTGCGGACTCTACAGAGATAGGAAATCCCCTAGGGCCTGCGAAGTTCGTAAGGAGTGGCAGACAATCTGCTCGATTACGCCCCGTAAAGCTGTTAAGTTTTACCCCGTGAAAAACGGTGTCTTTAAAAGCTATAATCTTCAAAGAGAGTTCGGCCTCGTCAGTTGGTACAATTTCTTTTATCTTGCTTATGTCGGGGATTTTTATATGGATGCTGCTGTGTAGGTTTTGAATTTCAATTTGTTTGTCTTTCCAGAGTTGATAGAGAGAAAACTCCTGTTCACCCACGATCAAAAACATTCTTTTAAACTCCGGCAATTCAGGTGAGAGCGACAGTCCAGGTTCAATGGGTTTGAAAAGATTGATGCTAATTCGACAATCAAACTCAGATCTCACGCAATTCTGCCCACACGAACCTCCCGCACTCACCCAAGCATCTTGGAAGCTGCCAAGTTCCTCACCTATTTTTTTGATTGGAGCAACCTGAAATTCTATATGACTGTTTTCTGAAGCAGGTCCCAGCGGGGTAAGCGCGACTGAGTCGGTCGTTGAAAGATTTCCCTCATAGGAATATATTTTCTCGATGCTTTGTCTCGCCAAAACTTGCCCAGTGACATAAGACAAAACAATCACGTCTGCTTGTGTAAACTCATGATCGAGATAATTTTCTTTCATGGGCCTTGTTAAAACAAACCATTTGCCCACTTTATCAAGTGCTGCAACTTCCTTTAGGTGCGTAAAGTTTGGGAGATTGTTTTCAAATTCGTTAATTTTCTCCAATCTATCATTTTCAATTTTGACGCCTTTATCATAAAGATGAGAGAGAATATGAGAGAATGTCGAGTTCTTCTGGCCTCCATCAACACTCACATAGGAAGTAGAGGTTAAAAGAGGCGTCGCCACAATGACGGGAAGACACTTGCTTTTTACTGACCGAGCTAGAGTTTCATAGGTGGTGTAGAGTTCTGGAATCTCGTAGTCGGATACTTCCGAGATAATGAATTCACCTTTTTTAAAGTAATTATCTTCGATGAGTTGCGTGGACACGTTGTCTAACTCAACCTCGAACGTTTCCACCACACCCGCTTCAAAATGGCGCGTCACCACCTTGGCACCGACCACCTCATAGTTCTGTGTCTCGTAGTTATAAAAATAGAAATTGAGTTTGAGATTTTTAACTGCTTTATAATGCCCGTTGCCTTTGAGCTTTACCGTATTTTCTAGTGTGATTTTTAAGTTTTCAATTTCAAAGTCGGGCGAATCAAAATACTTTTTATACCATAGCACCTGCTGCGAATAAAAAGCCGGGTCAACATCCGGGTATTTTACCCACGAAAGATCGTTGACGGAGATTTCACCAGTGGAATGAGAAGAAAAACGGCCCACCGATGCTGCCACTCTCTGTACATGAGAAGAAGCAAATAGCTCGCCCACTCGATATTTAAAATTGGGATTATTTCGACCAATTTTTGTATCAATGACAATCTTTTTGATTTCACCTGTGGAAAATGACTTGGCATCTGCCGTAATTTTATAGTTTTGCAAAAAGTGAATGGTTAACTCAGGGAGATTGGCGACCATCGGACTTCGCCCAGAGGAAATTTCATCCGCATTTTTGACAAAATCTCCATCACTATCAAGGTTTGGGTCAAGGCCGTTTTGAAGGACGGTGTGCCGTGCATCTCCGCCGCTTGTGTTGCCGTCATCCTTGTTTGATTTCAAGGAGCAGGCTGCACAAATTAAAAGTAGAAAAATAATAAAAAGTTTCATATCGACTCCTAAAGGTTTTATGACATCAGCGTTTTTCTTCCCCTGAAATGCTTGAAGGCGGTAAAACTTCCGCCGCACGGATTTCATGGTCATGTCTTGCACTTGGGCGTTCATAAGAGAATCCTCCTGTAATGGCCTGATTTAGATGTTTGTCTTTTTGTTCCTGGAGCCACCGTTCAGCGGTGATCCAGTGAAGCCCGTTTCCAGTCCGCACTTGGAAATAAGTTTGACGATTAAGGGCATTGAGTAGTCGCTTCGCTGCTTGAGCGAGGTGGTTTAGCTCACGCATAAGGCACCATTCCTGCTCGCATCTGTTAACGAATCCCAATTGCATTCCGAGCAATGTGGCTCATGGAAGATGATCCACGAGACAATTCCGCAGCGCGGGCAGCGATGTTTCCATGCTTCATCCAAAACCCGTTTCACCTCGGGCCGTTCGTCTTCGCTGATGTACTCAATTTCATCTAATTCAAGGGGCCGCAGCTCCTGAATCGGCCCGTGTGCCTTTGGCCGGTAATATCCGTTCATGTTTCCTCCCTTACAGCGGTTGATGGTCACGGGAGGAAGTGCAAAGGCGTGCCAGAGTTGTGTGAGCGATGGATGTGAGCAGCGGAAATTCAGTAAACGTTTAGAATGATGGGATTTAAAGGTGCTTTTGAGTTGCGACGCGGAGCATCCACCTGTCTCTCATTTGTGAGAGACTCTCTTGCGAAAAGTCTCTCACGGATGAGAGATATAGTGCGTTATAATTATCGAAGATCGTTGTGATCTTACCCCAATTTTAAATAAATTATATTATGAGGTAGTTTCAGATAGCAGGGTAAGCTAATGTAGCAAGGTCGTCTTTTTCGGGAATGTGTCCAACGCGCCTAGAAAGAAAAAGAAGAAAAAACCAAACTCATGGAAAATTTTTTTGATTTGAAATTTGAAGAATGAATTGAACCGATGACCAATGAGGATTTGGCAAATATTGCGGCACCGGTAAGGGAGTTTTGATCTATGAGACTGCCTGCAACAAAAGATGTGCACGTCTTGAAATAGAACCGAACCCGAAAAAGGAGTTTTATGGAGTCTTGGGTTTTTGCATTTTTTGTTGGGGGCGTGCTTCTTAATAACACGTGGGCGCTGGAACAATACGAAAATACCGAAGCAGTTCAACTTCCGAATTCAGTAAAGGAATACCTGGCCGCAAAAAATCAAAAAGACAGTGATCCGGAAAAGCTCGATGTAAGCTATAGAGCGATAGAAGATTTGAAAAACCTTGCAGAGATGAGCATTATTGGAAAAGATTCAATTAGTGGTCTTCAATATCTCGCAATCGCTTCCCGGCTATTTCCTTTCAGGAAGGACATCATTCAGCGAAAAGCACAGGTACTTGATATGGCAATTAGCGCAACCGATGAACTTGCAAAGCTGAAAGATAAAAACTGTGAAGCTGTTTCAAAAAGAATTTCCTATATTTTCACAGTCGCGCCAGATGTATTGACACTTCAGGAAGCTAAAAAAAACTGCGCTGCCATAATTGGACCTGAAATCAAAAAGGAAAGAGCAACGACTAATGAGATTATAGATGCAAAAATTCCAAAACAAAAGTGGGTACTTTCTAAAAAGGATTGTGCCTTAGATGCTCCTGAAAAATGTTTTGCGCTCGCGGTATCCGCATATCAGAAGGGACACAAAGTTGCGGCGAAGAAGTATTATATCAAGGCATGCAAGAGTGGATATTTGAAAGCATGTTCTGATCTTGGGAAAATAGAAGAAGAAAAAGGCAATGTTTCTGAAGCACAACGACTTTTTAAAAAAGCTTGTGATGGTAGAAACATGGATGGATGTTCTAATCTTGGCTCAGTTGAATACAAGGCAGGAAAGATCGCGGAGGCGTTACGACTGTTCAGCATGGCTGCTGATGGTGGGTCATTGGAAGGAATTTTTGATCAAGCTGCTATTTTAATAGGTGAAAAAGATATCCCTGTGGCCAGGCAGTTTTATCGTGATACATGCGATGGCGGCAACATGAGAAGATGCTTTGATCTTGGTCTTCTAGAGGAAGGACAAGGGAACGTCGGAGAAGCCAAGCGCCTTTTTACAAAAGTGTGTGCTGAAGGAGATATAAGAGGATGTCGCTCACTTGGAGATGTTGCGGCGAAACAAGGAAATCTTGCCGATGCCAGGATGTTCTATCGGAAAGCATGCGATGGCAGCTTTTGGGATGCATGTTACAATCTCGGTCTTTTAGAAGGGCAAAAAGGAAACATTCTTGAGGCGAGGCGATACTTGACTAAGGCATGCGACGGTGGGAATGGTTGGGATATGGGTGGGTGTATCACTCTCGGTCGCCTCGAGATGCAACAGGGGAATTTCACAGAGGCTAAACGATTATTGGAAAAGGCATGTGACGGTGAAGGCACTATTGCCGGGTGTTATTATCTTGGTCTCATCGAGAAGCAGAAGGGAAACATCTCCGAGGCTAGACGACTTTTGAATAAGTCTTGCGATATGGGGGGGAATGAGTCTTGCAAACAGCTTGTTGAATTAAGCAAGAAATGAGGGGCTGTTGAATATTTTTTTTCCATCCTATGAAACAGCGCTTAGCCATAAACCCAGCAAGCACACAGCAATTTGCTCAAAATCAGATTTCAATTTTGGTTTCAAGACCACCTACTATATCAAACTCTCGAGTAATGGCGGAGCCAGTGTCGGTATATATACCACCGGGACAAAAAATATCTTCCAGATAAGCTAAATAATGCTTACCTTCGACTATGGGAAATTTATTCTCCTCACCGTTGCTCATACTAAGGCGCTTAGTATCACTATCTTTGTTACCGGTAGTGACGATGATTGTGACACTTCTAGAGCATCCCGTTGTTTTGGTTTTTATTACAAGCACTCCATACTTGGCAGATGTAGCCTGCATAGATACGGAACTTGGTTTAGGTGGCCTGTCCTGACCGCAAGACATAAAAAAAAATAGCATCAGCAATGCCAAAATTTGATTCACAACTTTCCCGCCTAAATCAAAATACAGATTATTACAAAATACATATCGGCAGGAAGTGTATTTCTTTAAAGTTCGTCGACCATATCTCAGAGGACAGCAACCAAGAGAATCGGGTGTTTAGCGGATTTGGTACTATTTAGGGCGCATCAACCTGTAATCATTAAATTCTCGGGGGCCGGCAACATACCCTTGACCACGCTCTCTCAACAAGTAGATAGAAGGTAGTCAGGGTAAGTTGCTTCCGTGTGATAAGTGTAGAAGTTGATGCGATTGATTTGATTATTTTTGGATGATGACTTGGATGGGTGTGGTGACGATAAGATTGAAAGCAGAAAGGAAAATGGGTGATGAGCTTCAGGATAAGGTGGGGATCTTGGCAGAAAAAAGATAGCGAAAGATGCATCGAAAGTTTGGAGGCGATAAAATTTTTAAAAAATAAAACCACATCTTAGTCCAATATAAAATAGATTATATAGACTCCCTCGAAATACGCTAGATTCAACAAGCTGAGGTAGTCTGGAATCTTGATATCGCATGTTGAATGGGATGGTGGTTGTGAAGCTCGAAAAGAATGTCTTTCCTATGTGAGCGAGCGTTTCGACTCCAATTTGCTCTTGTGAGTAGGTAATATCAGTGTATTGTGTAGTCGTCTCCTTGGCCTTTTCTAAGCGGTTACCATTTTCATCTAGGATTTCCATTTTTTTCAGATCAAATCGGCCACTCCCTTGTTGTCTCAAGTACATGGCCCTGAAGGAGAGAGAGTCGAAATACTTCTGAAGATTGATATTTGCAAACTCAAGTTTAACTCCATAAATCTTTTCTCGCCCGTGGATATGGAGTTCATAATCAGGTTCTGATTTATCGGAAATGCTCCCCGTTTTGTTCTTATACCAGCCCTGCCTGTAGGCAGTATATCTACTGGTTCCTTGACCATAAATTGGTATGATTCGCCAAATCCTTACTCCAATATCCCAATTGGCGGCACCCCAAAAAACTCCTACGCCGTATGGTGTGCTCATGGGCATCATCGCAAAATTAAGGGCAAATCCCGCTGATGCTTCCAGCGAAATAAAGTTTCTTTTTTCTCTGCTAAAAAACGTGATTGATTCGTTCTGTTCCAAGGGCAAATCTACTTTCGGCTTTGGGTTCGTTAAATCATCCATCTGTACCAGTACAGAATCAGTTTTGAATTTCCCATAGCCCATATCCATTTCATCAATAAAAAATCCTGGCCAAAAGAAAATATTTGCCCAATACCAACCACTGCGAAGATCAGTTTTTAGAACATAAATTTCATTTTGATATCCTGCCTTGGTTATATTGACATTCGCGTCTTGTGTGGCCTCTATCTCAAGGACGCAAGGAGTTTGGCACGTCTTATTTTTTACTTCCACTTTTGCATCAGGTGGAATCGTGGAAAATGAGACTTTCTCATTCAAGGGATACATTAATGAAGCGCATCCTGAAAATAGGATTAAGAGCACGAAATAATAGTGCCGTATACCTGATACTTCACGCTGGGGACATGGCACTTCTGCCACTCAATGCCCCCAATCTGGGGGTGTCTGCTTCATTTCCGCTAGTACGGGATTCACCGTCGCCTTGTCTTTCGGCCTAAAAGGTGTCTGACTTTCTGCTCCCTGAGATTTCAATACCGCGCTGGGATTCCACTTCATCGTAAGAAATTCTGGCAAAGTAGAGCCCTCCTTATTGAAGACGACGCGCCGGTTTTTCTTATAGAAGGGTGCAAAAACAAAGCTAGCTCCCAACTCTTGATTGTTACAGACGACAGCAAAACAATGCAGATCTCGAATGCAGGTTTCCGCAATGTGGTTGTATGTTGTGGTATCATCATTTTGAGCTGGGACGAATACTGTCTGAATTCTTTCCTGGAGTTTTAGGCGAAGTCTCATTGAAAGAAAATCGGAACATGTTAAGATAGCAAAGTTCAAGTATCTTTTTGAATTGAAAATAAAAAGATTCTTTCCCGGCTGATATCTGAACTGTGTTCCTGTCTCCAACCATTCTTTTTCCCTCGCAGCAGGAAAATGCTTGTCTTGTTCAAATGCAATAAACTTTCGGCCAAATAGCGTGTCGCTATTTTGAATAGGGATTGAAATGATAGTAGAATTCCTACATTTCACCGAATGATCAGAAGAATACTCGAGCCCAGCTATAAGAAGTAGTCCGCGACTTGCACACATCTTGAGATACCGAAGTAAGTACCGTCTTGGTAGACAAAGTTCTGGGAAAACAATTGCGTTTGCCCCTCTCTTCTTTGCCTCGTTGATTGCAGATTCAATTCTCAGATCAAGCTTTTCATGAACCCCTGGTGCAAAAGCCAAGCCAGCGTCTGTGTCAAAATCCTTTTCAGCGTCAATACTAATCGGACATAGAGTCAGAAGAAGTCCTCGTTCCTTTTTCTGGTATGGTGAACCAAGCTCATTCAGGTTAATGATAGTGACGCCATCTGATTTGAATTGCTTCAATGCGGAAGATCCCTGTAAATGAACGTTCAATTCACGAGCAATCACTTTTTTGGCAACAACCAAAAGCCGTGCGGAAGAAAATGAATTTCGTGGCCAGTGCATGAATTCTCGAATTATTTGGATAAACCCTAGACCAGACACTCGCGAAGCAATTGGCGTGTGAAGAAAATTGAAATCTCTAAAAAAATCGATAGGAGCAAGTGAAGCAAGATAGGCCCTTTGTAGATCTTGGAGAGAATTTGATTGCAGAGTCAACAGGTAGAACAGCCTGGAGCGATAGTCCTTTGGATCGTCGGCACCAAATGCCCTAGGGATATTTCTAATCCGTGAGTCGGGTGCATCAACGAGAACACTCTTGGCATGCTTCAAACGAGCACAGTATGTGTTACCAATGGTCTTGTTGTGGATTTTCGCCCTTTTGAGCAGGCGGGTAAAAATATTAGCATACTGAGCGGACGTAATGGAACTCAGACCTGATAAAAATTGTTCAACTTCGGACGTGCTCCACCGAGGGACGACACTATAAGCACTTGCATTCACAAAATTTGTTGCTGACTCGATGCCGAGCTTCTTTCCAATTTTTTTCCCGATAGTACTGAATTCGGATACACCGACTTTTCTGTACTTTATTGCCTCCCTAAAAAGGGCAGAAATAGCGATGCTGTCAGAGGCCTGATTAACATGAATGCGGAACTTTCGAGATTTTGAAGATATGTTGAAGGCCAGGAACTGAGAAGAAAGTGCTCCGCTATTCATTTGGACTTGCCGCTTCCTGGTCATTCCTTCAATCCACGCCGGAACATCTTTTGTTGTATTCAAAACGTATCGAATGAGAAAGGTCACTCTTATTGCGCTTAGCAGATCCCGGTCATCGATGGTTCCCCCACTCTTCGCCCAGAAGACAATAAATCTCTCAAAGTCATCAAAAAATTTGAACCGTGAGTCGAAAGACAATCGCGAAACAACCCTAAAGTATCCTGAGAAATATCGCAGCCAAAGCTCTAGTGGCTTCGAAGACTTTTCAAACACCTCTCGCAGTTCTAAAATGAACTTCATTCCGAAATCGAAATACTGTGTCAAGTCACTGACAACCAAAACTTCAATCAGGCGCATCACCGAGGCAATATATTTGGCCTCGGTGCCCTGCATTTTTAAAAGGATCTTGCGAAAGATATCTTCAAGCTCTCTCTCATCGAGTTTCTCACCCTCAAGAACTTTGTGCCTAATATTTGCCAAATGCGAAAAAAACTGTGTCCGCTCATTCAAAGTTAAGTCGTTGTCCGCTGGCAACAGGAACTCGTCCAATCTTGTCCAAAGATTCGGTTCTTCAGGATCAGATGGTGTGTTGTTTTGGGCGATGTTGAAGAAATTAGAATTCAAAGTATCGATGTTTGAACGATCAAAGCTAAAGTGCTTCCCCTTTTCATCGTCAGGTCGGTAAAGCTTCAAATTTAATTTTTCAGGGAATATCGAGTTGATGAGAGTTTCGGAAATGTCCAATACGAGATGAGTTATCAGGCGCTCAAATGCTTTTATTAACAACTTTTCCTCCTTGAATTGCTCGGAGATGCTAAATTCAAGAAAGAAAATAAAATCATCAACGTAGCTCACTACGTTCTTGTACATAATATTCGAGGTCTCAATCAGACCTGGTAGCTTTTTAATCCACTCGCTACTCAACTCCTCCGCCGACAATATTTTCTTGGCGTAATTATCAATATTGACCGAAGCAAGCTGACTTTTGAGGCGGGAATTGAGTTCTTTATTTAAAATTTCATGAAAACCTACAGAAATCAGGTCAGCAAAAATTCCACTCAATGCCCAACCGATTGGCAGGGATGAAAAATTAAAATCCTTGTTAAGCCTCAGAAAAAAATCGGAAGAATTCTGTGCGAGGTCTGGGAAATTGCTTTTAACAAAATCCGAAACGGCTTGTATTTTAAGCATATGAAAAAACTTTTCGATGTCAGATTGAATGACTAGAACATTTGTGTTGCCGCTCTTTGATGATTTTAGAATTTTTCCAGCCTGTTCGACGGCAGATTTCTTAAAAGCAGGATAGTCTTCTTGAAAGGGAATTTTGAGAGCACAGTTCACTCGTATGTCCTTCTCAATGACTGAGCTACTAGAGGAGAGCATTGCAAAATTTGAGAGGAGGTTTGGACGATGTCCGAATCTATCGCCACTTTCAAGAAATTTCTTTTTTGTATAGAGTGCACATATATCAGGCCAGAGGCTGATTAAGCTCTGAAGTTGAAATGCAAGCGACGGATACTCGAAAAAAGATTTGCCGTCCCCTTTTCGGGACAACTTGAGACCGTTTCGATAGTCGGAGGTAGCCAGTCCTTTAATTAGTTCCTCAAATGAACGAGCTGACATCAAACTTATCATGAAATGACTCAATACAATGTCGCTCTGTACATACTTCAAATACGAATCTAGGCGATAGAATTCCTGAACTTTAGATTTAATCCAAAGACGTAGGAAGTCGTCGAGCTTGTCGGGATTGGTTTGTGCAACCATGGGTCTCCAATAATCTTGTGACAAAGTATGGTCTTCAAAATACAATCGTTTGTAAAATAAGAAATTGGGAGATCTTTCGACCGTGGATTCTTGGCGTACTATCTCTAGCGATGGAAACACAGTAATTCTGAAACGCTTCTCAGGTTTGGAATTAAAACCGATTGGCCCAGACGAACTGGCTGAAACTGATATCAAGGTCGGTTGCGCTGTTGATGTTGAGACGACCGGCGTGGATCGATTCACTGACTCGGTTATCGAAGTAGGCCTTCAGGTTTTTTTCTTTGAGGCAGAAAGTGGCAAGATAGTTGGTAAGGGTGAATCGCTCAATCATTTACAAGACCCCGGGAAGCCTATTAACGAACTGATTACCAGAATTACCGGAATAAAGAATTCAGACCTAAAAAATCAACGAATTGACTGGAATGCCGTCGCAAAACTAATTGATTCATCGCATCTTGTTGTAGCCCATAATGCTTTCTTTGACAGGTCTTTCATTGATCGCAACACCACTTACTCCAGTCGTCCGGTTTGGGGCTGCTCGCTACGTCAGATAGATTGGGTTAAGCATGGGTGCACGTCTTCAGGATTGCAAATGCTTGCTGCTTTTCATGGTTTTTTTTCGAAAGCTCATCGAGCGCTGCAAGATGCACAGATGCTGGTTCACTTGCTTGATCAAGATAAACATTATGTGCAAGAACTCTATCAAAATGCACATGCTCCTCGCGTTATCGTAAAACTGAATAATACTCCGTACGAGAGCAGATCTCTCCTCAGAGAGTCTGGATATAGATGGAGTCCAACCACAAAAACGTGGAGTCAGTCTGTCCTAAAAGAACACCTAAAAACCTCGCTGAGCAAATTGTCTGATGTCTATATGGGGAAAGAACCGCAATACGAAACCATCGACATCCCACTTTCAGAGAACTTCAAAGTTTAGTATCATTGGTTGCAAGAAATTTATTCCGCGAGTTGTCTCCTGTCGGGGTGGTGGGGCGTGATACTTTTCATGAGCAACGCAACTAATACAATGCTTGCGAAATCTTCCTTCATACTTTCCAGGTAATTCTAGTCTCGCATGCAACTTCCAGATAATTTGTCACTCATCTTTTTTATTTGGGCGCAGAAATAATAGTGTCAACAACAATTTTGCAGAAAAATGAAAAATCACTCCTTATATTTAAGCAATACTCTTTTTGATTTTGCCCAGAAATCAAGACGATAGGGACGCAGTTTGGCGCGATTTTACTTTTCTCTTTCATCTTGCTAGTCACGTTGCTTAAGAAAAACGAAATAAGCCTTATCTGCTGGGCCTTTCTGCAAATATTAGGATTCGGTGCTCTTAATGAAAATAAACATCTCGGCTGACATCCTTGGCGAAGCTCTTAAAGCTATTCTGCCTATCCCCAAGAAGAAGATCGAGTACTCCTTTCGCTTTGGCACTGTTGGCCCAGAACATATCCTATTCTCTGCTTCAGAAAATATACTCATTCTTACAGGGACTGATTCAGATATATCTACAAAAATTGTGTTAAATGCAGACATTACAGGCGAAGGGTCTTTTGGTGTTGATGGCGAAATCCTTTTAAAGATACTTATCGATCAACCGAAGCAAGATATTTCTTTAAGTATAGATAACTTAACAAATACTCTTGGTCTCAAATGTCAGAGCGCTGAATTTACGCTTTCAGTTTTGCGATCGTATATGTTTTCCGAAATAGAATTTCAATCGTTATCTCAATCTAGCGAAGTCCTAGCAGAAGAACTAAAGAATATAGTATCAAACACTTCACTTCCTATGAGTGAAGTTGATGATGATGACGACAATTATGCGGGTGCTGATTATGATGAAACATGTGGAATCTTTCTTCAGAATGTATATTCAAAATTAAGGTTCATTGCAACCAATCGTTACAGCATGGCAATTTATGAAATTAATTTTAAAAATAAATCACGACTTGAGCCGCTTGTGCAGGGAGTAATTGTTCCATCCAAAGGCGTGAGTGCCATCAAAAGAATGATTGACTTAGGTGCCTCTGCAATAAAGATGTCATTTAATGGCAGCTATCTTTTACTAAATTCGTCTGAGCGACATTTTCTGTCTATTCCGCTTATCACGGGGAGATTCCCTAAGTACCAGTCTGTCATGCCTGATAAAGCTGCATTTAAATTCACAGTCAATAGAACATTGCTCCTTGATGCTGCAAAAAAACTATATACCGTCGCTGAAGAAAAAAAGGAATATTCCAATACAATTGGCGAACGAACATTACACGTTAAAATTTCTAAGAAGGAGCTAACATTAATTGCCGGTCATCCATTACTTGGCCATGCTCGTGCAATATTGGATATTGATTATACCGGTAGGAAAATGTTGTTTAGTGTAAATATAAAACACTTAATGGATATTTTATCTGTTATTGAGAAAGATGAAGTTACTTTTGAACTGAACAATGAAATTAGTCCGATCATTGTTAAATTTAATCTGGAGTCACGTTTCATGGGTGTTATTATGCCCATGGTGATGCCACAAAAAATCAAAAAACTTTTTAGCGTTGAACAGCATTGCATAAATTGTATGAGTATAAAACCCATAAAAACTCGCGGCGGTGGCATAAAGTCATTTGTTGCAGCTGCTATAGAACTGCCTTTTGTTCCACACTCCGCAGCTGTCGGGAAGGATGGAAAGCTTTTACCGTGGAGGAGCAATACTGGAGGGCCCATTGTGGATGGGACTTCTGGAAGTGAATGGCGTGTAGCTTCGGGCTCACTAAAACTTAAAAATGATGGAACTGTTTGGGCCTCTGGGGGGAATGATGAAGGGCAGCTTGGTGATGGTACCACGACTGGAAAACGTTTTAATCGCGAGATTCCCGGACTTGTCATAGGACTGACTGACGTTATCACCATTGCGACTGGTCGTAACTATGGAATTGCTCTTAAGCAGGATGGTTCTGTTTGGGCATGGGGTTACAATGGTCATGGTGAATTGGGCCTTGGAAATTCTACTCCTGGCCATTGGTTACCAGAAAGAGTCAAAAACCTTAGTGATATTATCGCAGTTTATGCTGGTATGGCGCTCAAAAATGATGGGACTGTTTGGACATGGGGTGGTGAGAATTATTACGGCATACTCGGAAATGGAAAAAAGACAGGTCACTATTCACCTTCGCAAATATTTGGGTTAACCAATGTGGTTGCGATTTGTGAGAGTAGTAATCATAGGATTGCACTTAAAAGTGACGGAACAGTTTGGTCTTGGGGGAGGAACAACTCTGGCCAACTAGGAGATGGAAGTCTCATCAATCGCTCGTTGCCTGTGCAAGCCGTTGGGTTAACTGGAATTGTTGCTATTTCTACGGAAAAGTGGGGAGAGAATTCATGGGCACTCAAAGATGATGGAACTGTTTGGATATGGGGGGCCAATAACTCTAGCAACCATTACCCGATTGGTAATGTTAACCTCTATGGGCAGGCCAGCTGTACCCCTGTGCAAATTGGTGTTGCGTGCTGCGTCGTTGATCTTCCCGAAATAGGCGAACGTAAGGTGATCTTTAAAAACAACAGAAGTGTTGTTTTAGAGTACGTCGATGAAGCGCCTGACTCAGATCCATACTGGTTGCGAGCCATTGAAGGTCAGGAAAAGGATGGTTCATTGCTTGCGCGCACTGTCATCATGCAAGGGAGCATTGTCCCTGAGCAACCTTGCCTTCAGCGTTTGTATTTATCGAACGAACAAGAAGTCTATAGCTACTCCTGATTGTTAAATTGATTTTTCACAGTGAGAAAAACGGGTATGGCATTACACACATCAATTTATCCAACGCATTGGTTTGGTCGTCGTCGCGATAAAGCAACAAAAGAATACTATACCCTGCCAGAGGAAGAATGTTTCATCATTTTAAAAAATATAATTTTGAAAGGTTTTAAATTTTCTAATTGCAGGGAAATGTCAAAAATTCATCCTCAAATGGCAAAAAAGCTCCAGGTAGAGGTGGGGCAATTATCCTTTGAGAGTCCAATGATATCGTTCACCGATATCCCTTTCCATACGTCTGAATATCATCGAGAAAAGTATGGAAACTGGGGGCTGGCAATGAAAAGAGAATGGCTTATATGTAACCGTGGGCAGCCCGTAATTTATCGCTCATTTGATAAGGAAGACAGTTTTCTTCATCGGATGCTTCTTCTGTGGACTTTGTTAAATCCTGTGCCCGATAAACTCGTAACTCGCCACGAAAAATAAACTCATAACTCGCCGGCCCACAAAACGTCACACTCCTCAAACTTAACTGTAAGATTT
>Ga0154322_132_pt1 | contig 132353 bp, 125 predicted proteins | sample RifGroA2_FD_115850 | JGI IMG/M metagenome (GOLD analysis project Ga0154322, IMG submission 115850) | Bdellovibrionales bacterium GWA2_49_15 | reverse complement strand
TTTATCCGAAGGAAGTGGCCCAAGCCGTGGTAGAATTTAAAAATATTTTGAAAGAAAAGAATTTGCTTCCGCCGCACCTTATTCAAGATGGTGCAGGTCAGGGACCACAACTTTTAAGTTTAAAACAATAAAGGTCTAATGTGATTGGCCCACGCAAGTTTTCCAGCAAAATACTGCTCTTTGGCGAGTATAGTATCATCAAAAATTCCATGGCCCTGGCAACTCCCTATCGTATCTTTGAGGGGCTATTAAAGTTTCGTCAGCAGGAAGATATCTCGAAAAGTGGTGTTGATTCGGAGTTGCGCGCCTTTGCTTCCTATCTACGTGAGCTCAAAAATAAAAAATCTTTGCTTGCCGCTTTGGATATGGACACGCTCGAATTTGATATTGGGCAAGGTTTGTTCTTTGAATCGACGATTCCCCAAGGTTTCGGAGTCGGTAGTAGTGGTGCTTTGTGTGCCTCTATTTTCGATGTTTATCAGAGGGATAAAAGCATCAATCAGTCCACCAATTTGCTGATCTTAAGAGAAATCTTGGGCCAGATGGAGGCCCATTTTCATGGGGCCAGCTCCGGCCTCGATCCCTTGATTTGTTTCTTGGACAAGCCACTTTTGCTGCTGGATAAAAATAGCATCGAGGTGGCCACACTGCCAGTCTACAATCATGGTCAGGGTGGCATTTTTCTTTTGAATACCCATCGACCGCGGCGCACGGAACCACTGGTTCACTTGTTTTTGGAAAAGTGTAAAGATCGTTCTTACCAAAACAATGAACTTCCAGATTTAATCAGTGCCACCAATAGTTGTATTCAGGCCTTTTTAGAAGGCAGTGTCGGACCCCTGATCGAAAATTTTAAGAGATTGTCCGAAGTGCAGTTTGTGAGCTTAAGACCGATGATTCCCGGTCTTTTTCAGAACCTTTGGCAAAAAGGATTGGAGGAGGAGAAATTTTTCCTCAAGTTATGTGGAGCTGGTGGCGGTGGTTTTTTATTAGGAATTACCCGCGACTTCAAGATCGTGCGTGAGGCCTTGGCCGGCCAGGAATTCAGACCGATCTATTACTTTTAAGCGTGAATGTTTCGAACTTTATTGGCGACATCTTCCGCCGATAAATATTCCGCTCTCTTCCCATCCAAGCTTGCCTGCACACCAGTTTTCCAGTCGTGGAGATGATGGGCGGCGCGACCAAAATTGCGCTCGACTGCCAGACCCTCTTCAAACGATTTGCGGACCAGCTCAAGCATGGCCCGCTTGGCCTGAATTCGCGCCACAGGAGACTGGGCACATATCTGTGCCAGGAGCCCTTGCATAACCTGATCTCGTTCGATCCGGTTTGAGTATAACTCAAGGACGAGTCCTTGGTTTTTCAAATCATCAGCGGTGAGGGGATGCCCTGACAGACATAAATTGCGAACTAAAAATGGTCCCACGAGAGTCGAGAGTAGCCCAATACCCCCGCTACTGGGTACAAGCCCCTTCTGGAGATGATCAAAATGGAGATGGGAGGTATTACGGGCCAGGCGAATGTCGGCAAGCAGCGCCAGCTCCGCTGCAAAATCTTTAGCACCTTCGCCGATATCATAAATAATGGTTTGGGGAAGAAAAAAAGCGGCATAGATGACTCTTTGCAGACGCTCCTGGAAGGCGCGCAACTCTTCCAGGGACATTTGTGCAATCTGGGTTAGGTTAGCGCCACTGGCAAATTTTCCCGTCGGGGATTGGAGAACAACAGCAGAAATCTCGATGTGACTAGTCAGCCAATTCCAAATTTGCTCTAGCTCCAGCACGTTCCCAGGAGTCAGCTCTAAGTTGCTGGGCCCTGTCGGTGAGATCCACAGAGTTTTAATTTCTTTGTCTAAGCGTAATTCAAAGTGAGTAAGTGAGAGGAGATTTGTCACGACAACCATCCTTGGTTATGGCATTTCCCATTTTATTATTCTTTAAGACCATCCATTGGACTTAAAGAATAATAATATATCTTGCATGAGGAAAAGTGGCCTGTCAAAGGTGCTCACGATGATTAGGTGGAGTTGTTTAAAATTGAATGCAAGTGCTGGATTAGTGGATATCGAGTTCGCTTAAATAACGTTCTGCACGTATTGCCGCCTGACAGCCGGAACCAGCCGCTGTGATGGCCTGGCGATAGTAACTATCTTGCACGTCTCCTGCGGCGAAGACTCCGGGAATTTCAGTCTCCGGCGAGCCATTAATGGTTTTGATAAATCCTTTTTCATCCAGTGATAACTGACCTTGCAAAAAGTGAGTATTTGGAGTGTGACCAATGGCCAGGAAAAGCCCGTCGGTCTGATGGACTTTACTGTCTCCGGTGATTAGGTGTGTGATCACAATTCCATTCAGTCCATTGCTATCATATTTTAACTCACTGACTGTGCAGTTCATCAAACACTCAATTTTTGGGTTTTGCTTTACGCGATCCTGCATAGGCTTCGAGGCACGAAATTGATCGCGTCGATGAACGAGATAGACCTTCGAGGCAAATTTAGTGAGGAAGGTGGCCTCTTCCATCGCGGTATCTCCGCCACCTACGACGTAGACTATACGGTTTTTATAGAAGAATCCATCACAGGTAGCGCAGGCACTTACACCTTTGCCGATGAGTTCTTTTTCGTGGGGAAGCCCCAAATATAAGGCCGAGGCACCTGTGGCGAGGATGACTGTTTCAGTTAAATATTGCTGACCATCATTGTCAAAGATTTGAAAAGGTTTTTTCTTGAAATCTACGCGGGTAACCGTTTTGCTTAGGTATGTGGTTCCAAAGCGTAGCGCCTGCTTGCGCATATTTTCCATCAAGGCAGGGCCGGTGATCCCATGCTCAAATCCCGGGAAATTCTCCACTTCTGTCGTGGTTGTGAGTTGTCCGCCAGGCTGGATGCCTTCTAACACAATGGGGACAAGATTAGCGCGCGCGGCATATAAGGCCGCGGTATGCCCGGCAGGGCCGGAGCCAATAATGATGAGCTTAGACTGTTTCATCGCTTTTCACCGCTGCTGGAGGAGCTTGTACCTCTTCATGGAGAAGCTGCTTTTTAATGGCCTCAGGGCGATCATCATGGTCTGAGTGCAGCTGATAGTAGGCCCGTACAGACATCAGCTCGCTCGGAGTAGGTGCACTTCTGGTTGTCTGAAACACTTCTTCGGTAATGGTGCATTTATACTCGTAAAAGCGTTGAAATTTCTTTTTCATAGGACCAAGCCTTTTTGGACAGAGTTGAACGTGCGTACGATTAGAAGTTATGGCCGTCACAGGTAAAAAAGTCAACCGAAAGGGCTCGAGAGAGGACCCTCCTTGACAGTTTTTGCCGATTTTGCGCCAGAAGGTTTGGAAACTAGAATGGGAGAGTGATGATTGTTAAATCTTGTATCCTTATTTTAGCCTTTTGGCTTAGTGGTCAAGTAAACGCCTTCGAGCTGGTTAAAGTGCTGGAGGTGAGTACCTCAGGGCGCTCACTGGTGGTTGATCGCGGCTATTTGGAAGGTGTGAAGCTGGGCGAATTTGCCAGATTTATCGTGCAAAAAGGTGATTTGGAAAATCCCAATCTTTCCAATGTGGCCTTGGGAGAGGCGGTCCAGGTCAATGATAACCAATCCATCTGGTTTCTGCATGAGATTGATAACGCCTCGGTGATCAAGGCGGGTGAGCAGATGCTTTATGCGCGCGCCAATGATGTTTTGGAGGGGCGACGTCCGTTTAAAACCTTGAAAAAGATGATTTTGGCCCCCAAGGAGAAGATTCCGGCAAAATATGCGGATGCGAAACGAGATGCAAAGTCGAATGAGAAACAGATGGACTCAGATCTGGTCTTCATGCAGAAAGAGTACGAGCAAAGTCATACCATTAATGAGCAGGAGAAAGTTGAGTCTGCCGATCTTATGGTGACAGGGTTTGAGGAGTCTCAAAGTGAAAAGCAATCTAAATATGTGGAAGCTGTAAACAAAGAATTGCCGGAAGTGAAACTTGAAGGCAAAGGCACGCAGATTGATTCCAAAGATTTTGCTGAACGGGAAAAAACGGCGCAGCTTAATAGTGTGGTTGATCACGATATTCAGAAAACGAATGGTCTGAAAAATGGGTTGAAGGGTCTTTACGACGAGCAAAAACCTGATCCCGACAATCGCTGGCTTCGGGCCAAAATTGTCGAACACTCCATGTACGATCAGGTGCGCGCGACAAAAAAGATGGAGGAGATCATTCATCCCAGAGTCTATAAGAAGGCCGAGCACGGGGGCGATTTTTGGTCAGCCGATATGTCGGATGAACAGCTACGCCGATATTTCGTAACCAGCGGCCTGGCGCGAGAGGTTGATCGCAGAAAGCTGGCCCTGGAAAACCGGGAAGGAAATGAGATTCTTTTGCGAATTACCCGTGGCGCTTATGATAATTCGGATGCCCAGGACGGCAATTATCGTGCTCTTTATAACGCCTTGGAGATTGGTTACGAATATCACCTCATGCGCACATCCAAGCTGATCCAACGCTGGTCGGTTGGTTTCGATTATCAAAAAGGCCTAGGTAATTATGATGTTGGGCCACAAAATGCACGGGTGGAAGAAACAGCTTTTAAGCTATCACTTCATCTCTATTTCTATAACCTGCCCTCGGCGGTTAAGGCCTATACCTGGTATGTCGGCTCGGCCCTAAGGACGGGATCGGCTACCGTGACCGGTGCTTCTTTCGCCCAGGCCTATGACTATCAACTTTTAGGTTATGAGTATGGTCATCTCGGAGTTAAATATCGTTTTTATAGTGGGGACGACTATGATGATATTTTCAATATGGGAGTTGGTGCCCTGGCACAAGTTGGGGTGGAACAGGTCAGCTACCGTACGAAGTCCACTTTGAGCAATAATATTGATGGCACATTCTCGACCTATGATTTAAAATTTTCCTTAGGATTGACTGTTCTTTTCTAGCTGAGGTGAGATGGCCTGTATGGAAAAGTCTATTTGTCGGTTATCGAAATATTTAATTGTTATCATCGCTTTGAGAGGTGTGCTTGCCATGGCCCTCGAAGTCGATGAGAAGCTGACGTTGCGGATTCTGAACGTTTCTAATTCCAAGAAAACAATGTTGATCAATCGAGGACTTGAAGATGGGCTTGCCGTGGGGGATCACGCCAAATTCTATCTCACCACAGGAATCGTCAGTCGAGGTGTCATTGTCAAAGCTTCTCCCTCGCGATCTATTTGGAGTCTCTACCGGGTGGTGGATAACGAACAGCTGGCCCTCGACAAGGTCATGAATCTTAAAATATCTTCGCCGGTCAAGTTGAGTCAGGATAAAACTAAAATGCTTTCGCAGGATAGTTCCGCCGAACCTGCCGGAATACCTCTGGCCCCCGGTGCGGAAGATGGCATGGTGGACAAGAACTTATCCAATGAAGACAAAGAGGATTTGGCCAAGATTTCACCTGACTCTTCTCCTGCGACGAGCGTTGAGGAGCTGCCTGGCCTGGCCCGAGAAAAATCTCTCGAGGTGTGGGGAATCATGCATTTTAGCGGATTATCCGCCTCACAAGATGCCGGTTCTCAAGGCACGTCGTCCGGTAGTGATTCTATTCTTGATTTTTCCGTCGGCATTGAGAAGTACTTCATCGATCGCAAGCTGTGGTTACACAACATCACTCTTCAATTTTTAATCCACTACTCCAGTCGAAAAACGATCGGGCTGGGCGGAACCGAAATGAGTCTTACGGCCTATGAGTATGGCCTCGGGGGGAGTTGGCATTTCTGGGCCGATCCTTTCGCTTATGGAAAGCCCATAAGTTTTATCACCGCAAATTTTGGACTAGGTAGCACGCAAGAATATTTCGCTCAAAATACAGGTTCCGTTGTCACCACAGGCGAAACTCTCAGCGGGAAATCGAGTTTCTGGTCCGTGGGAGCAGGGCTTAAATATTATTTGGCACGAGGATGGGGATTTCGTCTCTTACTTGATTATTATCGTCGTGCGGAACAGTATTCTATTGCTGGTGAAGATACGGATTATTCGAAGGTCGTCACTGGTCCTCGTATGATGGTTGGCCTCTCATATCGTTGGTAGAAGTCTAATCTTCATCCGCCGGCTCGTCTCCACGGTTCTCCGTTCCATAATGATTAAGAAAATCTTTTTTAAATTCCATGAATTTGTCAGCCAAGATGGCGGCGCGGGCATTTGCCGCCATCGTTCGGTAGAAGGCGATATTATGAGTCGTGGCGAGGATGGCCCCCAAAATTTCATTACTATCAAAGAGATGTTTTAGGTAGGCGCGCGAGAAGTTCTTACAAACATAGCAGTTACAGCTTGGATCAATGGGGTAAAAATCGCGACGATAATTTCGATGGCGGATTCTGACTCTGCCCCGTGTGGTGTAGAGAGTTCCACCTCGGGCATATTTAGTGGGAATAATACAATCAGACATATCAATTCCATGTTCCCAAATCATCAGGAGGTCCTGGGGGTGGCCGACTCCCATGACATAGCGAGGGCGATCCTTCGGCATAAGCGGGGCGGTAAAAGAAACGGCCTTTTCCATCAGCTCAGGACCTTCGCCCACAGAAACCCCTCCTATCGCATAACCTGGGAGATCCTTCGAGCACACCTCTTCCACGCATCTTTTGCGATGTTCATCATAGGTGCCGCCCTGAATGATTCCAAAAAGTGAACAATCAGGCCTGGTCCACGCTTTAATGCATCGATCGAGCCAGCGATGAGTACGGGCTATAGATTTTTCAACATAGGCGGGGGTGGCCGGATAGGGTATGCATTCATCAAAGGCCATCATGATATCTGAGCCTAGAGATTCTTGAGTCAGGATAGAAATTTCCGGTGACAAGAGAACGGTCTTGCCTTCTAAGTTTTTGAACTCGGCCCCTTCTTCTTTGATGCTTTTTTTCTGCAGGCTGAAAACTTGAAATCCACCGGAGTCTGTCAAGATGGCCCGGGGCCAGCCCATAAATTTGTGCAGACCTCCGGCCTTCTTGATCAGCTCGGGACCGGGCGTGAGGTAGAGGTGGTAGGTGTTGGATAAAAGAATTCGAATATCCTGATCAAGCAGCTCGCGCGGCTGGAGCGCCTTAATCGCCGCATGCGTGCCGACCGGCATAAAAACCGGAGTCGGAATATCTCCGTGGGGAGTATGAATAATGCCGGCACGGGCCCGGGAATTTTTATCCTCATGAAGAAGTTCAAATTTAAAATGCTGCCGATTTTGGTGTTGGATATTTTCTATGCTCATAATTTTTTAAAGTCTTCCAAGGCCTTTTGCCAATTTTTAAGGGCCATTTTATCTTTTGCTTTAGGGGGCGCAAGCTTGGCCCAGCGGGCATTGAGAAAAATTTTTGTTTCTTGCCATGCCTTTAATGCTCGCTCATCCTTGTTTGCGGCATTTTTTATCATCTTCATGGCCGCTGTGACTTTTTGCACGTCGGCCAATGTTTCAATTTCCGGCGGCACCAGCATATAGTCCATCATAAAAAAAGATGATTCTGAGCTGGTCGTGAAAGTCTGTGTGCCATTTTTTAAATTTTGCTTGAAACGCATTGTTCGTAAAACTTTGCTGACGAGACTGATCGCAAAACCTGCGGATTCCCTATCGTGCTCGAGTTGAAAGGAAGGCAGGACGGTGTCGAGATTCCACAGGAAAATTTGGTTCTGGTCCTTTAGCTCACTTTCTCTGATGGCCCACAAGTCGGTTCTGCCGGTCGGCAGACGAAAAACTTCCGGTCGACCTTGTAGATGAAACTGCTCTTTGAACTCTTGGCGTAATTTTGTCAGGCCATAGGTGAAAGGGCCGAATTCAAGGGCATAATCGAGGAGATTGTCCAAACTAATAGAAAAGGCAAATCCTAAGATGGTATCCTCGAGAACAAGGTCGGCGGTGGCATTTTTGATCAGCCCGGGATGCAGGAAGGGAAGAACGGGATTGGCCATTGGAAATTTAGCAAAGGAAAATTTGGGCGGGGTCCAGCGCTTGATCTGGGCACGGACATTTTTCTTTATCTCGATCATGAGCAGGGTCGATTCAGCTACATTTTCGGGTTTTATAAGTGGTAAGACCACAAGATCAGGATCTTTAGGTAATTCCATCGCAGCAGAAAAAAAGTGTGACTCAAGTTTGATCACCCCGACCTGTGTTTGACGAACGGGGGGAGTGCTAATTTGCCAAGGCCCGTCCCAAAAATCTGAATCTAAAAAAAGCGCCGAGACGGGGGCCAGAATTACGACGAAGGGAACAAGTAAAAAGCTTGCAAGAAATCTTCTGACAGCACTCTTTGGGTGAAGGCGGGAAGCGGTTAAAATTTCTTTCAAGGTGCGAGCGCCTACAATGGGCAGTAATTCCCCGATGACCGTCGCCAAGGAGAGGGGCCAAAGCAGGAAACGTCCCATGGCCTTTAAACGTTTAGTGACAAAGGAATCATCCGTTTCAATCCCCATAAGAACATGCCCAAAGGATGCTCCTGCCAGAAGGTGCGATAAGAGTTCAAGGACCAAAAAGGTCGAGGCAAACACTAACAGTTGTGGGGTTAGCAGCTCCAGCAAGAGAGTGAGATGGGCCTGCAAATTTGGATGGGCGGAAATAAGGGCGGTTATTTTTTGTGTCAAAAAATTCAAAAGAGACGTGAGATGTTCATTTTCAAACAGCAGGCCATCCATTTTCTGCCAAGGTAAGAGGCCAAAGAGGACGATGTAGATTAACCCCAGGGTTCCCGGAAGACCCAAGGCCCGAAGGAAGGGGCCGGGGGATGGGAGATGGGTGATGGTTTTTGGCTTATAGTGGGGATTCTCTCCTTTTCGATGCTTCGGGAGTTTTTTATCCGGCACGTCCTCAGACAATGATTCTGTGGCTTTCTTTTTTGCAAAGAGGGCCTTAATTTTACTAAAAAGGCCTTTGCCAGTGGCCTTATCGCTCTTATTTTTTTCTAACTCATCTTTGTACTTGAGAATGCTTTTGACGTTCGTTTTGGGAGTATCTAACTCATGCCCATCCACCTCATCACGACGGATAATGATGTCGAGCTGGCCCATCACTAATTTGTCGCCCTTATCCAAGATATACATCCTTCCGGGGGCCAAGAGCTTATCACCTAGCTTGGTCTCCGGAGAGAAATTATGCATGCTTAAGACGTCATTACTAATGCGAAAGATGGCATGCTTTGAAAGAAGTCCGCGTCCCTTGATGTGGACATCGGCATCCTCATGTTGGCCCAGGACTAATTTGCCATTGACCTGAATGCGCTGAGGAGGGGAGTCAGGCATACGGATATCTAAGAGGTAAACGACCTGCTTACCTTGCTCTTCGGCATCTGCAATATCCAACGGGTCGTCTTCTTTTACTTTTTTAACCATAAAATAATATGCTTACATCATCTCAAAAATTCGCCGCGATGGCTAATTTTGTCAGCAAGGTCATCAGGTAAGATTGGTCGAATAGCATAAAGTTTCGTATAATACCTCAGACCTAGTTTTAAACAAAAGGGCAGAATGGAAACGTTAGAACGAAATACCGCGAACCTTCCCTCGAAGAATAGTTTTGAGGCGCTGGGATTGCGCCAGGAATTGATTGAGGCCCTAAGCGAGCTGAAAATTCTAACTCCCACGCTGATTCAGAGTAAAACCATTCCCGCTTTTTTGGCGGGCAACTCATTTTTTGGTCTTGGGCAAACGGGCACAGGGAAGACCTGTGCCTATGCTCTTCCCTTGTGTCAGATGATTAAAATGCAGGAAGAACAAGAGGGAATTGGTCAAGGGCCCTATGCCGTGATTGTGGTGCCGACCAAAGAATTGGCCGGACAGATTGTTAAGGTTTTCAAATCGCTGACCCATCATCTCAAGCTGAAGGTGAGACCTCTGGGAGGCGAGCGGGCAACAGCGGGACAAGTTTTAAGGGAAAGACCAGACATTGTCGTTACGGTTCCCGGGGCCTTATCGAGTTTGTCCAATGGTAAGCAGCTCTTTCGTTTTGTGGTGATCGATGAGGCCGATCAGGTGCTGGATCCTTGCTTTAAAGAGGAGCTTTGCTCTTTTTTTGTGAAGCAAAAGCATCCACTATTGCAGATCATTTTTTTTGCGGCCACTCTTCATCCTGATCACCGTGAGCGGGCCCAGCAGTATACGGGTAAAAACATCTCTGAGTTTATTGAGGACGGTCGCGCCCATCATGCCCAGATAAAAATCAAAACCTTCAATATTGAACTTCTCGAAGGAGAGAAGGTTGATCTTTTGCCGCATTTTATGAAGCGCGAAGGCAGTGGCAAGGGAGTCATTTTTATCAATAAGAAGGAAGCGGCCAAGACACTTTTTGAAAAGATTGAAAGCACGATCAAGGGCCGCGAATTTTTCCTATTGCACGGTGATTTGGACCATAAGGCCAGAAAACAGGCGATCAAAGCGTTTCGGGCATCCCCGGACGGAGTTGTCGTCGCGACTGATATTTTGGCCCGCGGGATGCACTTTCCCGGACTTGAATGGGTTCTGAATTTTGATCTCCCCTTTGAGGCCTCCTACTACCTGCATCGGGTCGGAAGAGTGGGGCGGGAAGGAGAGGTTGGTCGTGCTTATAACTTTATTACCCCAAAGGATCAGGCCTTGATTGCCAGAATTAATGAGTCAATCAAGTCTCAGAATGCGCTCCCGCTGGATTTTTTGCGGCTGAAAAAGATGAAAGTTACCCCACCCTCTCAGGGACCGAGGTCGGCCACAAAAAGACATCGTTCCGGCGCTGACAGGCGGCCCAAATTAACTCGTGGTCCTGGCAATATTAAACGAAATGCGCTTAAGCGAAAACGGAGGGCGTAATTTGCATCCAAGGTTAATGCTGTTTTGTCTGATTTTTGGGATTATTTGTTCAGGTGCCTGCACTAAAAAAAATGTGCCTGTCGATAAAATTACGATGCTCAAAATGGCTCAAGATTATGATCCCACTGTGAAGCCAATTTTACCCAAGGATTTAAGCAGCGGCGTCCGTTGTAAGACTGAAGGTGGAGAGAATGTCTACGGAGAAGGATGCTTGGCCGGGTTTCAAGTTCAAGTCGGTCCGCTGGATATGGAAGTCATCGAGTTTGCGAGTGAGGACCAGGCCAAAGCAGAGGCCCTGCGCCTGAATCAGTATTACTTTAAAAATTGGGTTTTTGACAACGTGACCAATGAGCCCATCTTAGAACATTTTGTAAAAAATGCCTTCAATGCACAACAAGCAAAACGCTAATTTACGAATGGGAGAATTAGCGTGCCATTCTCTCAGTCAGAGTTTGACCAAAGCTTTTTGAGCGTTTCAAGATAAAGTTATTCTGCTCATCCATCTCGGCCGATTCTTTGCAGTTAATGCAAAGTTCTGCTGTCGGGCGGGCCAGAAGACGTTCAAAGGATATTTCAGAATCGCAGTCCTTACACAATCCGAATGCCCCTTCTTTTATTTTCTCTAAGGCAAGATTGATCTTTTTTAAATAGAAAATCTCGCGACTCTTGAAGCGTAGCTCGTGCGCCACTTGGACGTTGGCACATGCTTCATCGACAGGATCACTCAGCTCGCTACGATCGAGGTGATAGGTATTGAGGGTATCAACCTTCTGGTCGATTTCATCTCGCATGGTTAAGCGTTCTTTGTCGGCCAACAGTTTGACCTTAATTTGCTCAACTTGCTTATCTGTTAGATAAGAATTGGCCCTCTTCATGCGCTTACCCCCACTGATGACGTGTTAATAAATCATTGCATTTTTGCGTTTTTCTGATGTCAGATTACAAAACTGACACCTGCAAGACAACCTCTCTTTTTAAAAAAATATCTAACATAAGATTACATTTGTATTCTTGTCCAGTTTAGCGAAATCCCTGATTTTAGAGGGGATTTTAAATATTTAGAGAGGTAAGTCTCTAAGGCAATGGGGGCACAAGATAAAAAACTGTCGATCAAAAGTCTGATGACAGATATTACACTGACAAAGTGATTCAAAATCCTCAAGCCCATCTTCCCCTAAAACAAAAATATCAGGTCGGAGTGCCCTGATCGTTTGAGGATGGGCAAACCAGGTGTTAGGCAAGGACGGATGGGCCTTAAATTTACCCGGTGTAATACTATTTTTCGCCACAAACTGGACTTTAATTTCAAAATCATTGGCCGCTCCCACGAGGGGGAGACCAGCGGCATTGGTTAAAGTTTTTAACTGCTGGTAAATAACATTTGGGTTGTGTGGGTCTTTTTTTGAGATGCTCATTATTTTCATCATGAGACATTTCCAAATTTTGTTCAAGAGGGCGGCCCTTCGATGGCGCAAGGAGTCATTGCGTGAATGAGCTAAGACCCTTTGCATTAATAAGGTAATATGATACTAGCCATAGCATGACGGCCAATCTCTACCTAAATTCTATTTATCGTGCGACAGAAGGTGAGGGGGCGCTTATTGGGCGGCCACAAATTTTTGTTCGCGTGCAGGGGTGTGCTATAGGCTGTGCTAACTGTGATTCCAAGGACACCTGGAATTTTGAGGTCAGTCCTTCCTGTCATGTGGCCGATGCTCTTGTGCAAATTCTGGCCCTTTCCCATCCAAAATTAAGACGAGTCTCAATAACGGGCGGCGATCCTCTCCATCCCAAGCATGTGCCCGGTGTTTTGGAGTTGGCGCGCGAGTTGAAGTCCCGAAAATTTTTTATTTCACTGGAGGCCTCAGGGACCCGAATCGTTCATGAGATTTTTGATCTCATTGATTTTATCAATTTTGATTTTAAACCACCCAGTACGAAAACTGAGCGAACACTTGAAAATCAGGCCAAGCTAATTGTTGAACTGGCCCAGCAGTACCCCGGTAAGTTTCAAATTAAATCGGTGGCCCAAGATGAGCGAGATTTTGCAACCGTTCTTAAGTGCCATGAGCTTGTCGAAGAGAAGTTAGGGGCGGCGATAAATTTTGATTGGTGTTTGACCCCAGTTTATAATCCGGGTGAAGCCTTTCCCCTCGAGCGTTTTAAGTTGATCTTACAGCTCAATGAAAATGCCGGCGGAGTTTTTAGGGTCATTGGGCAGCAGCATAAGTGGGTTTATGGGCCCAATGAAAAAGAAGTCTAGTTCAATCGGGGCGTCGCCCCTGTTTTTGCCGATTCAATCGGTTTTCTGATGGATAGCTTTTCTCCCGCACTTTTTCCAAGATGATGGGCCAAAGGATCAACCTTGGAACTCGTATAACTGGAACGCAAGCGCGAGTAGGCCCTTTCTTTGTGGGCCTGGAGATTGCGTTCTAGGACGATCAGCTCCTGTGACAACGGAGACATTTGCTGGGCTTGATGGTTTTTTTTATTAAGGCCTTGCCCAATACCAATGAAGAATGAATTTTTTTGACGGCGTCCTCGAAGACCGGGATTTTCCGTCACGGCTTTGCTCCATAAGAGTTCCATCTCGTGATCTAAAAATGTCGCCACATAATGGGCCATTTCAACATTGGCATAGGGGCCGACCGCTTCAAGATAAACGCCATCTTGTCCGTGATGAAAACACAGCGCGACCTGAAAACTCGTCAGCGCCTCGTAGATGGCACGCATCTTGGCACTGTTTTGTTTTGAAAAGAGGATGCGTTTGAGAAAGGTTGTTTCTTGATCGAAGCCCTGGTTCTGTTTGGTTTTAAGCAAATCCAAATTATGCTGGATGATTAGCTGATTGGCCTTGATGGTGGCAAGTTCTGCCTCGTGCCGATTAGAGCTGGATGCCAATTCAAGCAACTTTTTGACCTTTAGGATAAGCCGTTCGGTCGGCAGATCACCTTCAATCTGAGAGTTCGATAAGCTTAAATCGGCCCGAGCGGCCTGAACGTCCTCTCCCCACCCATATTTTTGGCAGAAAGCGCGATACTCGGAACCATGATGGGCTATCGTATTTCCATAGAGAACGTAAGTCATATAATGGGCCATTTCGTGGCGGAGAATATTCTTCAGGACAAACTCTTTTGACTCCCACATGAGACGTTCGTTCAAACCAATTTGATAGTTGTGGGGATCAAAGGTGCCAAGTTTTTCGTTCGAGCGAAAAACGGTGACTCCGAGAGGCATAAGTTTGTTTTGGAAAACAAATCTGGTTCTACGCACTTCGAGTAGAAGCTCATCCTCGATGATTGAGATAAGCAGGGGAAACACCCGGCGCAGGAAGGTCTCTGTGGTGGCGGAAAAAACTTGCATAGTGGGCGATATTACCTGAAGGGAGAGTGACCGAGCAAGAGATTCGGGTATTTTTCTATGTTGTGAAAAATGAGATAAATTTTCTGCCTTTGACCAAATTTCAAATACTTCTCATTTAAAGTTATAATCAAGGGGCAATGACAAAACCGAAAGAAAGAACACGAAGCTATGGCAAAAAGCGGGAAACACTGTCTGTGTCCGATGAGGAGATGGTTTTTGAAAATCAAGAGACAAAGGCGCGTGAAGCCGCCTCATCGAATTCTGAAGGCCTTCAAAAAAATAAGCAGGGCGATGGAGAAAAAGTTTTTGACTTTGATATGGAAGCCGCCTTCTGTCCCTGCGTGAGATTCAGAATTCCCGGTGCCAAGGACAGTATCTGCTTTGAGATCGGGCCCAAGTTACTTATCGGCTCAGATTCCAAGCAATGCAAAATGGTGCTCGACCATCCAACCATTTCTCCCGTGCACCTCGTCCTCGGAGTTAAAGGTGATGGGGTTATCTTAAAGCACGTCAGTCCCAACGGGGTCAAGCTGAAGGGGAAGGCCTTGGAAATCAACAAGCCCTATAAGATTCCTTTCGATGAGAAAATCAAGATAGGTCAGCTTGCCATCGAGGTTTTGCGTACCAAGCCTTTGGATATTCAGAGTATGAACATCAATCGGGCATGGAAGTCGCAAATTGCGGCAGAAAAGCCGGTTGGTTTTGGGGATGAAAAGAAAAAAGAAAATGTCGGATTGGTGAAATCGCTATTCAATTTTATTTTTGGAATCTTTGACCCCAGAGATGAGGATGAGCGGCAAGATGACGAAGACGATCGCGAATGGGTCACTGAGGAAGAATGGAAAAATGCTCCTGAGGGCGAACGTTCGAAGCTCAAGGTGATTGAAGACGGCGAGTTAGTTGATAAAAATTTTAAAAATGAAGATAAGCAAAAGATAAAAAAGATAACACTTTTTTTTCGCCCTCTTTTCCTTTTCTTACACGGCCTCAAGGATGAGTTTTCCATCTTTGATATGAAACGCCAAAAAAATCTGAAGGGACAGGTTGAAGCTTCCAAGCGGAAGCTGACCGACATGAAGGCCAGGCATTTGGCCCAAAATGAAATTATTCCCCAGGCCCAGGCCGTCTTACTGGCCAAAGCGGGAGTAAGCACAATGGCCTATGTGGCCAATATGGAGCCAAAACGGGTGGCCAAACTTCTGAAAGTTTCCGAGGAGGAAGCGCAAATTCTTCAGGAAAAAGTACGCCTGGGAATTCAAAACGGGGCCTTGGAAAAATCCTCTAAGGAGGTCACCAGCTTTGAAAAACGAGTGCAGGCCAATGAATCGAAAGTTGAGACCAAACGTTCGCATCTCCAAACGGCCGGCCCGCTTAAAAGGATTTTCGGGGCCTTGGGTAACTTCTTTTCTATCTTTGGTGCCTTTTACTTCTTGGCCAATAACGAGCAAGTTAAGGCGGCCTTTGATCTTCAGGTTGCGCCTCATCTTCATAAATTTTTTGCGGAATTTCTTAAACCCAATATTTTGCTGGTTTGGAAGGAGCCAGGCCCTGCCCTGGCCTTCTTGGAAGTGGTTATGCCTTTTATCGCCTTTCATCTGGCGGTACAGATTGTCGCCCACCTGATTTTTGGCCTGACACCTGGGCAGTTTTTCTTAGGTTTGCGCAATAGCCGAGGTTTTTTTGCCTCACGTTTTCTGGGCCTGTTTCGCTATTTCTTAGGTATTGTTACCGGGCCATTTCTCATCTTCGATCTTCCTATCTTATTCAAGAAAAAATCACTCAAAGAATTAATTTGTCTAAACACCTTAATTCGTCGATCAATTAGAAATCTTTTTGTAGAAATTCTTTCGGTCATTGTTTTTTGCAGTACAAGTGTCGTTGGAATTGGGACCCTCTTTTATTTTCTGAAAGAGAAAAATGAACAAAAACTCTTTCTCCTACCAACCAGTAACTTGGGCCAGGTCATGGCCCCTATTCTGGAAAAGTTGAATTTCTATTCGAAAGAGCTGTATACCGTGAATCGGGAAAATATTATCTACGACTGGAATCCCGTAAAGGTGGGCGTGCTGACGGGAGAAAAAGACTCCTATACCCTTCGCGCGTTTCGCCATGAGATGGCCGTCAAATTTGAGTCGGATAATATTCTCTATACCATGCACTGGTTGGACGTTCCCAAAGATACACATATAAAACTTGAACTCGGGACGGGAAGAATTCTAACCTTGCATGGCCCCTTACAGATGGTGGTGGATCAGATGACCGGCTCAAAGGAGTTCATCATTTATTTGGAAGCCGGTGCGTTGGAAAGCAAATCCACCGCTGTGGGCGAAAGTATATATGTGATTTCGAGCGATGGCCTTTTTGACTTCAGTGAAGGCCATGCACTCATCGCAAGCAGGGGTGACTCTGCCTTGGCGTTAACTTTTAATGGTACCCACCATGTTTCCCGAATTCAGGGAATGGATCTAAGAGTGTTCAGTAGTATTCAGCGGGCGCGCGATATTCTCGGGCAGATGCTGGCCTCTGGAAAATTTATTCGACCGACAAAAGTGGGTTGCTTAACAGTGGTTGAAAAAGGACAGAAGGCTCCGGCGCTTCCGGTACGACTTCATCCCGATCAGTTTGCTTTTCTGGCCGGGATAAAAAAGGTGCCTGAGATGTATTATTGCAAAAGTCATTTACCGACGGATATTCCAGATGCAAATGATCCAGGCGTACTACTCCGTGCAGGTGGATTAATTGACTTAAGTAAAAGGGAATATCTACCGCCTACTGAGAAGGCCCCATGGGATGAGACCTACGGTGTTTATATTTACGATAAGAATGATATCACCTTTGACTCATCTTCAGGGGCCGTGCAATATCGCGTGACCCCCTCAACCGCCGAGCCCTCACTTCTGGACTCCGCAACTAAAATAGACCGAAAGAAGTAGACCTCTCTTACTTAGATGGGTGTGTCGCGGCTGCGCAGAGATACTGCCGATTCATACGAGCGATATTACTAATGCTGATATTTTTTGGGCAGTTGGCTTCACATTCAGCTTCATTGGTACAGTTGCCGAAACCCAATTCATCCATCTTTTCGACCATGGAAAGCACACGGGTTTGGGCCTCCGCCTGTCCTTGTGGCAGTAAGGCAAAATGTGAGATTTTGGCCGAGACAAAGAGCATGGCCGAGGCATTTTTGCAGCTGGCGACACACGCTGCACAGCCAATGCATTGAGCTGCATCCATCGATAATTCAGCATCGCCCTTGGGAACCAAAATGGTGTGAGCGTCAGGTGCCTGACCGGTATTGACGGTCACGAAACCGCCGGCCTTGATCATTTCATCAAAGGCGCTTCGATTAATCATTAAATCTTTGAGCACGGGAAAGGTTTTTGCCCTAAACGGTTCAATAACAATGGTGTCGCCATTTTTGAATTTTCTCATGTGGAGCTGGCAGGTGGTGGTTTCTTTTTCCGGTCCGTGGGCCTGGCCGTTAATCACCACGCCGCACATTCCGCAGATGCCTTCTCGGCAATCATGATCGAAGGCCACGGGATCTTTACCTTCCTTAATTAATTTTTCATTGAGCTGATCCATCATTTCCAAGAAAGAGACCTCGGGTGATACACCATCGAGGTCGTAGTCAACCATTTGGCCTTTACTTTGAGTATTTGCCTGGCGCCATATTTTAAGACTGAGTCGCATATTATGTTGATCTGACATATAGGCCTCCCTATTTGTAACTACGCTGAGCTAGTTTAACATTTTCAAATTTCAATTCTTCAACGTGGCGAAGAGGTTTGGTGCCTTCACCTTGCCATTCCCAGGCGGCCACATGACAGAATTTTTCATCGTCACGCATGGCCTCGTTGTCCTTGGTTTGGGATTCCTCACGGAAGTGTCCGCCGCAGGATTCGGGACGTTCCAGGGCATCTAAGGCCATGAGCTCGCCTAATTCTAAGAAGTCGGCAAGACGGCCGGCCTTTTCCAATTCGACATTCACTTCCTGGCCGGTGCCTGGAATTCGAACATCGCGCCAGAATTCCTCTCGGATGGCAGGAATTTCCTTGAGTGCGTGCCCGAGACCTTTGGCACTTCGAGACATGCCCACATCGTCCCACATGATTTTCCCCAGGGCCCTATGAAAATCATCCACGGTACGTTTGCCCTTCACTTGAAGAATGCGCTTAAAGTGATCAGTGGATTCGTGCATGGCCTTCTCAAATTCAGGGTGATCGGTTTTAAGACCATCGGGTTTGTAATCCGCAAAATATCCACCAATCGTATAGGGGATGACAAAGTAACCGTCGGCCAGACCTTGCATAAGTGCGGAAGCACCAAGCCGGTTAGCTCCATGGTCGGAGAAATTGGCTTCACCTAAAACAAAAAGCCCTTCGATATTGCTCATCAGGTTGTAATCAACCCAGAGACCGCCCATGGTATAATGTGAGGCGGGGTAAATCCGCATCGGAACTTGATAGGGGTTTTCCGCTGTAATTCGTTCGTACATGTCGAACAGGTTGCCGTATTTTTCTTTGACGACATTGACCCCATCTCTCTTAATTGCATCACGGAAATCTAAATAGACCGCCATCCCCGAGGGGCCAACGCCTTTTTTCTGATCGGCCTGCAACTTGGCATTTCGACTTGCCACATCGCGGGGGACCAGGTTGCCGAAGGATGGATAGATTCTCTCCAGGTAGTAATCGCGCTCGGCTTCCGAGATTTCATTAGCGTTTCGTTTATCACCCACTTTGCTTGGCACCCATACGCGTCCGTCATTTCTCAGGGACTCACTCATCAGGGTCAGCTTGGACTGGTTGTCACCATGGACGGGGATGCAAGTCGGGTGAATTTGGGTGTAGCAGGGGTTGCCAAAATAGGCCCCTTTTTTATGCGCGCGCCAGATGGCAGATGCATTGGATGCTTTAGCGTTGGTGGAAAGATAGAAAACATTTCCATAACCGCCCGTGGCCAAAATAACAGCATCGGCGACGTGTTTAGTGAATTCTCCAGTGACCACGTCGCGGACAATAATTCCTCGGGCCTTGCCACCCACCATGACCAAGTTAACCATCTCACTTCGAGTATGAAGTGTGACTTTGCCCAGTGCGGTTTCTTTCATGAGGGCGGAGTACGCCCCAAGCAAAAGCTGTTGCCCCGTCTGTCCTCGCGCATAAAAGGTTCGAGAAACTTGAGCACCACCAAAGGATCGATTGGAGAGGTAGCCACCGTAATCACGAGCGAAGGGGACTCCCTGGGCGACACATTGATCGATGATATTTACTGAAACTTGCGCCAAACGGTAGACATTGGCTTCGCGTGCTCGGAAGTCGCCACCTTTGACCGTATCATAAAAAAGGCGCCAGATAGAATCGCCGTCGTTGGTATAGTTTTTGGCGGCATTGATGCCCCCTTGAGCTGCGATAGAGTGGGCCCTGCGTGCGGAGTCCTGGATACAGAAGGCATCGACATTGTAGCCAAGCTCGGAAAGACTGGCGGCCGCCGAGGCACCCGCAAGCCCAGTGCCAACCACAATGACACGGTATTTTCTTTTATTGGCGGGGTTGACCAGCTTTAATTTGAATCGGTGATTGTTCCAACTGTCTTGAATTGATCCGCCAGGTACTTTTCCATCAAGTTTTTTGATAGTCATTGTTAATTCCCTCCTTGCAGGTAGCAGTAAATGGGAAAGGCCGAATAACCTAAAGCGACAAAGATACCATAGGCCTTGGATATGAAATGGATACAGCAATTATATTTCGGATGATTGACTCCGAGCGATTGAAAGGCCGACCAGAATCCATGAGAGACGTGAAGGCCAGCGGCCGCCATTCCCAGGATGTAAAGTCCGACGTGCCACTCGACCTGGAAATATTCGATGACCAACTTGTGCAGGTCTCGCATGACAACCCCGTTATAGGTGGCCTCATAGTGAGCACCAAATTTTAAGCTCACCACGTGCCAGATCAAAAAAGTGAGAAGGATGATTCCTGTAATCGGCATGGTGGATGAAGCGAAGGTTGCGCCTCGGCCACTGTGCACGCTGACGTAATAGGGATCAGGGCGGGCCGCTTTATTTTCTAAAGTCACTAAAATGGCCAAGGCACTGTGGGCGAGAAAAATCAGGGCCAGGATAGCTTCAGCAACATAGATAAAAGGGTTGCTAATGAGCTTATGGGCGTAGGTATTAAAAAATTCTGGGCCGATATAGATCAGGCAATTGCCTGCCATATGTGTGAGGAGAAATCCGCTTAAAAGCAAGCCGGTCACGGCCATAAGCTGTTTTTTAACAATGGATGTTTTGACGTACTTGAGCAAATACGACATATGCTCTCTCCTTCAATGTTGGCCATTTCCTAAGCCAATGCAAAAAAATGTTTGGATAAGTGTTGGATAGTATAGTGGATCACAGTTGATTGGTTAATCTAATTTTTATCAATTATTGTTTGGGCAAAATTAATTTTAGTGAGTGAGGCGTTTTGCTTTTTTTAAAGTCATGAGTTTGATAAAAAAAGACTGCGGAAGCGGGTCATTAATTTGAGTAGATGACCGTGCGCGGCACGTCAGTATTCTGACGTTGCAGCACCGTTCACGTCTCGAAAAAATGAATGATTTCTTTTTATATTAAGTAGTTGCGATGATAAAAAAGATATAGGCGTGATCGGCAAAATTGGCACATCGGTTGCAGTGCTTATCTACGTGTGTGTGGGAGGAACGAAAAAAGGATTTTTTCTGAACTCCGTAAATGTCTCTCGAAAAGGCCCAGCTTCTGTTGGGCCTTTTTCGTTTTAAGGCCAAACATCTTATACTTAGCGGTCAAATTGATTTTTTAATAATGTACAGGCATCTAAAAAAGATGGTCCGGAAGTGAAAAGTAGATTCCATTCATCGGCATTGTAAGCACCAATTCTTCTGTGTAATACATCCTCAGGAGTGCGGGGGCGTTCGGTTTCAATAATGTGCTGTAAAATTTCTTGGTTAAAAGTATTGTTTTGCCAAGGCAGGATTGTGCCACGTTGTCTTAACGGGTTAGTAGTTAAGCCGGAAAGGTACGGACGGTTTTCCCGATGCTGGGCCCACCGGGCGACATCCTCGGCCATTTTGCGGAAAGTAGTGTATTTGCCACCGGCAATCACACACAGGTTGTGCATGGGGAAGTACAGTTTATGCTCTCTGGCCGTTTTTGAAAGATCTCTGGAATTATCATCCCGGACCAGCGGACGGACTCCGGCAAAGCTGGAGAGGAGTGATGATGCTCCAAAATTGCCGTGGGGAAAATAATCCTGGAGAAGATTAATAAGATAGTTGATTTCTTCGGGCGAAGGCGTGAGGGACTCGAAAGGTTGTTCTGCCAGGACCTCGGTGGTCCCCACAAGAATACGGTCATTGTGTGGGATAACAAAAATAATGCGACCTTTTTTATCCTGGATGACCAAGGCGGCATGAATAGGCAGCGCCTCTTTTTTAAACCACAGATGGCTACCTTTGTTAGGCAACAGGCAGGGGGTCCAAGCGGGGCCTAAAATCTTATTCATGAAGATATCGGTAAAAGGGCCCACCGCCACAACCACTTGATCGGCAGTCACCTGCTTAAAAGTTTGCGTTAGAGTGTCTCGCAGGGTGGCCTGGATAATTTCTGAGCCGGGCAGCGTGGCGAGATTTGTGATTTCGACATAGTTGAGGGCCTGGGCCTTGGGCTCTTGTAAGCCGTCGTAGATGACCTCCAAACCAAGTTTTGTGTCGTCAACAATGCAATCATAATAAACACCGGCCCCTTTCAGCCCATCACTCTTGAGTCCTGGAAGAATTTTTTGGGTTTCTTTTCGGCCTAAAATATTATGATAGTGGTTGGAAAAGCCAGAGAGGAGATCGTAAAGAAAAAGACCGGCCCTGATCATCCATAGAGGGCGAAGCGAATCCTTGAAAACGGGAATAAGAAAAGGGCTTTCTTTGCATAAATGGGGAGTGAGATGGGCCCACAAATTTTTTTCGTGCAAGGCTTCGTAGACCAGGTGAAATTCAAAATTTTCCAAGTAACGGATGCCACCGTGGAGCATCTTCGAACTTTTTGAGCTGGTTTCAGCACAAAAATCATGCTTATCCACCAATAAAACCTGATGACCGTGGAGGGCCAAGTCACGAAAAATGCCGGCACCGACAATCCCACCGCCGATAATAAGTGTCTCCACATGGTTGGGGGTATCATTGAGGTTCATGGGGCCGTCTGGAGATGGGACAGCCATACCACATTCCCCGTGCAAGTAATACGATAGGCATTGGTGAGGCCATCATCGCCTCCTCTGGCACTGGAGAGGGTGGTGGTCAGGGGAGTGATCTGATAGTTGATGCCAACAACCGCATTCCCCTTTAATTCCTTCGCCTGTAGGCGAAGCTTTTGTGCGAGATCCTTATAAATTTCAGCCAAGGTAGGGGAGGCAAAGTCGAGATCGAAGATGTCGATGTGCTTTTTCTTGCTCCCAGAAGATTTTGCCGGGGCCTGTTTATGAGAGGTATGGAAGGTTGATTCATCCACCAGGACAGATTCAGAAGCCACGTCAAGGTAGCGATGAATTTTATAATTTTCCAAGGTGGAGAGGGTCGATAAGATGATTTGATCGATACTTACCGGTCCACCCACAAGATCAACATGGCCATCATAATTTTGGTAGAGAGAATGTTTAGACACCAGACCGCGGTAATTTTCATCTTTATAATTTTTACTATGATGTAGCTCTGCCGACAGTCCCATTTCCAAGGTTAAATCAAAACGGCGAAAAGCGTGCGCCAGAAAAATTGCGGGATACTCCGCCAATTGGGAGAGGAGGATGGAGCCGTTCAGCAGTCCTTGCTCGATCTCTTTTTGGGAACTTTCAGTCAGCAGACCATGTTCCTTTAAAACTCTTTTAATTTCCTCGGCATCTTCCTTATATTGAATATTGCGCAGAATGATACTATAAGGAGGGTTTCCACCTTGCCCAACCTGACCGAAGGTCATGGATTCGGCAAAATCTCGAACGTCCTGAAAATTTTCCTTGGGCACTATCTCCGGAGCGTTTTCCGAAGCCTGATGGTTGTCCGCGCTGATATCTTCTATTTGAATTTCGGATTCCTCAGCGGGAGGCGTTTGTTCGCTCACCTCCTCGATCGGAGTGTCCTCAGCGATTTCGAGATCGTCGTCAACAGTGAGTTCCTCCTCCGCTGTTTGTTCAGCTACCGGAGTCTCTTCGACCGGAATTTGAAATTCAGCCGTGTCGTGTTCTTCTTCGTGTTCCTCCACTGCATCCAATGAGATTTCATCGTCCGCAGGCATTTCAGGTGGTTCAGAAACGACTTCGGGGGCCGCTTTTTCTTCAACCGTTTCTTCATCTTCGACGGCTTCGGAAGGTTTTGCCTCTACGGCCGCGACCGCTTCATCGAGGGTAATCTCGTGCTCTTCTTCCAGATCATCGAGAGTTGCGGCGGCGGATGTTCCTTTTTTTGGGGAATCCTTGGTATTATTTTTTGCTAAAATTTCTTCGGTTTTGGGATCGATCTCATGCAAAAACTCAGAGAGATCTTCCAGACGGGTGAGATCGTGATGTTCATCCGAATCTTTTTTATCTTTATCATCCGTGCTGGACATAAGTTAAGCCCCGTGACAGTGCTTGTATTTTTTTCCCGAACCACATGGACAGAGATCGTTTCTTCCGACCTTTTGAGTGGCCCGCTTAATAGGGTTGGCTTTGCCCGATTCCGCCGCTCTTTCGGCCGCCTGCTGGGCCTGACGATGGGCCTCTAACTGGGCCTTCAGCATGGCCTCCTGCTGGCGCTTTAATTCTGCAATTTCCTCTTTGGTATAGAGATGGACTTTGAAAATTTGATCGACAATGGCCTTCTTGACGTTGACTCGCATATCTTCAAAGATACTGAAAGCTTCGCGCTTGTATTCTGTGAGAGGGTCCTTTTGGGCATAGGCGCGCAAATTGATACCTTCTTTGAGATGATCCATGGAGAGTAAGTGATCCTTCCAATGATGATCAAAGATTGAGAGTAAAATTTCCCTTAAGGCCAATTTGACTTGTTCTGGCTCATAGGAGCTTAATTTTTTCTCCAAAATACTATTGGCAACGGCGGAGATATACTTCTCAATATCGCCCTCATGCTGGGTGTTGCATTCCGTAAGGTTAATCGTGATCTCTGTATTGAAAGTGGCCTTGAATCCGGATGCCAGCTCGGCCCATGGCCATGAGTCTACCGGTACCTTCTTTTGTGGCCGGTAATTATCGACAAAAAGAAGCACCACATCTTCCAGTAACTCTTTCACAAATCCCAAATTGTCCTGGTCGCCGAGGATGTCGCGGCGAATGCGATAAATCACTCGTCGCTGCTCATTCATGACGTTGTCGTATTCAAGGAGGTGCTTCCTGATTTCAAAGTTATGCGCCTCCACCTTCTTTTGCGCTCGCGCAATGGCGTTGGTAATCATCTTATGTTCGATTGGCTCGTCATCCTCCATGCCCATGGTGGTCATGATGCCTTTGATTCTCTCTGAACCGAAAATTCGCATCAGATCATCTTCAAGAGACAGGAAGAATTTGGAGCAGCCGGGATCGCCTTGCCGGCCAGAACGGCCGCGAAGCTGGTTATCGATACGCCGCGCTTCGTGACGTTCCGTACCCATGATAAACAGGCCACCTAAGGCGCGCGTTTCCTCGCTCAACTTAATATCAGTTCCTCGCCCCGCCATATTGGTGGCGATGGTAACGGATTTTTTCTGTCCGGCATTTTTTATGATCTCCGCTTCACGGGCATGGTTCTTGGCATTCAAAACTTCATGCGGCACGGCCAATTTTTGGAGCTGATTGGCAATGACCTCGGAGTTTTCAATTGAAATGGTTCCCACCAGGACTGGCTGTCCTTTGGTGTGCAAATCTTTGATCAGGTTTGTGATGGCCTTCAGTTTGGCATTTTTAGTTTTATAAATGACATCGGCTTGATCATCGCGAATCATAAGAACGTTGGTGGGTACGACCACTACGTCGAGATTATAAATTTTATTAAATTCTTCAGCTTCGGTATCGGCCGTTCCCGTCATCCCGGCCAGGTTATTGTAGAGTCGAAAGTAGTTTTGGAAGGTGATGCTGGCGAGGGTTTGATTCTCCGAGCGAATTTCAACATTTTCTTTGGCCTCCACTGACTGGTGCAGACCATCAGACCAGCGCGATCCTTCCTTTAATCTTCCGGTAAACTCGTCCACGATGACAATTTTGCCTTCCTTAATGACGTAGTGAACATCTAGTTTAAAAAGATGAAAGGCCTTGAGTGCCTGATTAATATGGTGAAGGAGGCTGGAATGTTGGATATTAAAGAGGTTGTCGATTCTTAGAATTTTTTGAATCTTATTGATCCCTGCATCGGTGAAAACAGTTGAATGGGCCTTCTCATCCAGGGTGAAATCTTCTCCCACCACCAACTGCGGAATGAGTTGTCGCGCGACCTTATACAGACCGGTATCGCCTTCGGAGGGGCCGGAAATAAGAAGGGGAGTTCTGGCTTCGTCAATAAGGATAGAGTCCACCTCATCCACGATGCAAAAGTTGTGCTCACGTTGAACATAGTCCTCAAGGGAGAATTTCATGTTGTCGCGAAGATAATCGAAGGCGAATTCATTATTTGTGCCGTAGGTAATATCGGCGGCATAGGCCTGTTTGCGTTCCTCGTCGCTCATGTGGGTTAAGATGCACCCGACGGTGAGACCGAGCCAGGTAAAAAGTCTTCCCATGTCCACCGCATCTCTATTGGCCAGGTAATCATTCACGGTTACGACATGGCCGCCCTTATGTGTGAGACCGTGTAGATAGAGGGGGAGAGTTGCGGTCAGGGTTTTTCCCTCGCCTGTTTTCATTTCGGCGATTTTATTCTGGTATAAGACAATCCCCCCCATCATCTGGACATCAAAGTGCCGCAGACCTAAAACGCGAATAGAGGCTTCGCGCACCGTTGCGAAGGCCTCCGGGATAAGGGAAGCAAGCGGAGTGCCACTGTCCAAGAGAGAGCGAAATTTTACCGTCTGATTTTTGAGTTCCTCGTCAGACATGGCCTTCATCTTTGGTTCAAAAGCATTAATTTGAACGACGAGAGGTTTCATGGCCTTCAGATCTCTATCATTTTTCGTACCGAGAATTTTTTTCAACATATTTAGCATCGTCAAACTCCTAGGGCCTTAATCGAGAATAAAATATAATGGGTCGACCGGGGTTTCATTCACCCGAACTTCGTAATGGACGTGCGGGCCGGTCGAATAACCCGTGTTGCCTACCGTGGCGATGAGGTCCCCTCGTTTGACCACTTGCCCTTTTTTGGCAATGACTCGTTGGGCATGGGCGTAGACGGTCTCAATGCCATAGCCGTGGTCAATATTGATAAAATTGCCAAAGCCGGGTTTTTCTCCCGCATAGGTGACCACGCCATCAGCGGTGGCCAGAATGTACTTCCCTTGATTGGCACCCACGTCAATGCCTTCATGCATTTTTACCCGTCCGGCATAAGGCGAAAGACGGGGGCCATAGTAACTGGTAATCCAGCCATTGGCGGGGATGAGAGAAGGGGTGGAACGTAAAAAAGATTCGCGATCGAGCAAAGATTGATCGAGTTGATTTATTTCAGACTCAAGGTTGCGGACGACATTTTTGAGAGTGTTGTATTTATAGTCAAAAAGAGCGTACTGGCCGGCGAGTGAGAAACTTTGTTTGGAAAGTTCCGTCCACTCTTTTGTGTAGGCATAACTAGATTGTTGACCAAATTCGGAGGCAATTTTCTGTTCGTACAAATTTTTCAAATTGAGATAATCGGCCTCTTGGTCAATCGCCTCATCAGACTGCACTCTATGCAGCAGGGTGCGCTGATCAGTACTCGTCTGGGGAACTGCTTTTTTCTCGGGAGTCTTTTGGATGTCCACATCGTGGGATTCTGCCGGAGCCGTGGATTGATCAAGATTGGGCATGACCGGCGTGGTGAGGTTGGCAATGTCCAGGCCGGTGATAACTTTAAGCTTCTCTTCAAAAACTCGAATGCGCTCCAGATCCTCTGTCAGGGCGTTGATCTTCATCTGGAAAAGCTGAATCTGCTCTTTGAGCTGACGATTCTCGATTGAGAGGTGTTTGTTGCGGTAAACTTGCTGCATGATCTTGAGATAATCGTAGGTGAGAATTCCGATCGCAAAGATGCTTATGAAGGTGAAAAAGGCCAAGGCAAACGCCACAAGTCGAGGTAGGCGAAATGAACGAACGCCCTTTTCGCGTTCTGGTACTAATAACACAGTGTAATATCGGTTCAAGTTATATGCCTATCCAAATTAACAGATTGAAATTCTTTAAAAAGATTTTAGCTGTGGGGGCGGAGGGTGGCAAGCAGAGATCGACTTCCAAGGCTACTTTGCCAAAACCAAAACCACGCTAATATTGTCATTTCCCCCGTTGTGATTGGCCAGGTCAATGAGGGCCTTGACGGCGGTCTGCAAATTTTCCTTCGTGCTCTCGGCGGGGGAGGGCACATGGGTGTTGACGGTATGAAGTATGTCGCGATCGCTTACGCGTCCATGCAGGCCGTCGGAGCAGATCAGAAGCATGTCATTCTTGGACACCTTATAGGTAAACACATCAACGTCCACGTTTTCTTCAAAACCAACAGTGCGGACAATAATATTTTTCTGTGGATCAACGGCGGCGTTCTCGCGCGTATACTCACCGATCCCGCCGATGATGGAGAGCGCAAGTTTTTCCTGCACCAGACTATGGTCGGCGGACATTTGGTAGAGTTGGTGGGAATTAACCAGGTAGCACCGTGAGTCGCCGACGTTGGCGAGATAGACAACAACCGCTTGGCCATTACCTTCCGGTCGCGTGTCGTGCTTAAAAAGGAGGGCCACGGAGGTTGTGCCCATTCCATCTAATTTCACATCCTGCTTGGCCTTCTTGTGAATAGCGGCATTGGCGTAGCGAATAGAGTTGCGCATGAGGTGAATTGGGTCTTCCGAATAATGCTCAAGCAGATACTCCGGTATGCATTTTACCGCCATGGCGGAGGCGATATCGCCGCCGTTATGTCCACCCATTCCATCGGCGACAACAAAAAAATTTTTCTCGAGATTGACGTAGATCGCATCCTGGTTGGTTTTTCTTTTTTTACCAATATCCGTGAGCCCGGCCGCCAGTACCTGCATACATCATCCTCTTAAGAGTATAGCTAAATTCTAGGTGGTCTTCGTCCAGTGTCAACCCATCTATGATGATTTCTTCCTGAGTAAAAAAGGCGGTCATAATTCGTTTTATTTTCTGCGTTTGCTTTTTGAATCCCCGTGTAACATGAGGTAACATGGAAGCAGAAAGTTCTACGCTGTGGAGGGATAATGGCGAAATTAGATGTGAATCAATATATGCGACAGCATTACAGACCTGAAGATTTTAAACATCTTCATTGGAGAGGTTCTTTTCAAGAATATCTTGAGCTCGTTAGTAAAAATCCAAAAGTCACTCGAAATGCATTTCAGCGAGTGTACGATATGGTGTTTTCCTTTGGACATTCGCAGTACCAGGAATACAAGAAAGAAGTGACCCGCTATCACTTCTTTGATGATCCGTTTGATGTCGGCCGAGATGCCGTTTATGGGATCGACGTTCATCTAATGAAGTTAGTGAATTTTTTTAAATCTGCGGCCGCTGGTTATGGAACTGAGAAACGGGTCCTCTTATTGCATGGACCGGTCGGCTCTGCGAAATCTTCCATCGCGCGTCTGTTTAAAAAAGGTATTGAGCATTACTCCCGCACTGATGATGGGGCCCTCTACACTTTTGAATGGGTTGATGATCAGGAAACTGAGATATTAGGCGGTCAGAAAATCTTCCCATCACCAATGCATGAGGAACCCCTCAAGTTGATTCCCGTTGAAGTGCGCAAGGACTTTCTGGATAATTTGAATAAGGGACTCTCGTCTGATTTTAAGATAAAAATTAAGGGCGCTCTATGCCCTGCCGATCGCTATATTTACAGCGCTTATATGGATAAATATAACGGAAATTGGGAAAAGGTCATGTCCCACATCCGAGTCAAGCGTATGCTGCTGTCGGAAAAAGACCGAATCGGAATCGGCACCTTCCAGCCGAAGGACGAGAAAAACCAGGATTCGACTGAGTTAACCGGTGATATCAACTATCGCAAAATTGCCCAGTATGGCTCTGATTCCGATCCACGGGCGTTTAACTTTGATGGTGAATTTAACATTGCCAATCGTGGCATCATTGAGTTCATTGAGATGTTGAAACTAGATGTGGCCTTCTTGTACGACTTGCTGGGTGCCTCGCAGGAACACTCCATAAAGCCAAAGAAGTTTGCTCAAACTGATATTGATGAGGTGATCATTGGTCACACCAATGAGCCGGAATATCGGCGATTGCAAAGTAACGAGTTTATGGAGGCCTTGCGCGACCGAACGGTTAAAATTGATATTCCTTATATTACGCGACTTGAGCAAGAGGTTCGCATCTATTTGAAGGATTTCAATCTGGATAAAATTCCCCATGTGCATATCGCTCCCCATACGATTGAGATGGCTGCGACCTGGGCCATTCTCACCCGTCTCGAGGAACCGAAAAAATCTGATCTGACCAAGCTCCAGAAGATGAAGCTCTATAATGGCAAGACTTTGCCAGGTTATAATGAGGATAATGTAAAAGAGCTGCGCAAAGAGGCCATGCGCGAAGGTCTCGAAGGCATTTCTCCCCGTTATATTCAGGACAAGATTTCAAATTCTTTGGTTAAGCACGGCCATGTGGGCTGTCTCAATCCTTTTATGGTCTTCAACGAGCTGGAGGCAGGGTTGAAGCATCATGCCCTCATTAACGGCCAAGAGCAGTTGGATCACTTCAAGGAAATGTTGGCAGTAGCACGACAGGAATATGAAGATATTGTTAAAAATGACGTGCAGAAGGCCATCAGTGTGGACGAGACGGCGATTCAAACCCTTTGCGCCAACTATATTGATAACGTCAAGGCTTACACCCAAAAAGAGAAAGTGAGGAACAAGTACAGCAACCGCCTGGAAGATGCCGATGAGCGGTTTATGCGTTCGATTGAAGAAAAAATTGATATTCCCGAATCTCGCAAAGACGATTTTAGACGCGAGATAATGAATTATATCGGTGCGCTGGCCATCGAGGGGAAAGTTTTCGATTATAAGATGAATGAAAGACTTCATCGCGCATTAGAGTTAAAACTCTTCGAAGATCAGAAAGACTCGATTAAGTTAACAACTATCATTTCTAAGGTTGTGGATAAGGAAACCCAGGAAAAGATCGATGTTGTTAAATCACGTTTGATCAAGAATTTTGGCTATTGTGAGATTTGTGCCACGGATGCTCTGAATTTTGTTGCCTCAATTTTTGCCAAGGGGGATTCGGCAAAATCCTAAAACACTTGGAGTTGAAGTTAAGTTGATGGAGATTTATGGATCATCCGATTAAGCGCGACCATTCTCGCTTTCGTAAAATTATCAAGGGTAAGATTCGCGAAAATCTGCGGAAGTACATTTCCAAGGGAGAAATGCCTTTGCCCAAAGGTGATGGCACTTACCGCATACCCATGCCTTCGATTGATATCCCCCGTTTTAAATTTGGGGAACGTCAGCAGGGAGGAATGGGGCAAGGTGAAGGTCAACCGGGTGATCCCGTCGATGGACAGCAAGGCGAAGGGCCCGGGAAAGGAGAAGCGGGAGAAGGGGAAGGTAAGAAGGAACTCGAGGTTGATCTAAGTCTGCAAGAGCTGGCCCAGATTTTAGGTGATGAGCTGGCCCTGCCTAATATTGAGCCCAAGGGAAAGAAAACGATTCAAAGCGATGCCAAACGCTACACGAGTATTGGCACAACCGGCCCTGATTCTTTAAAGCATTTTAAGCGTTCCTATAAGGAGGCCTTAAAGCGACAGGTGGCTTCGGGAACGTACGACGCGAAAAATCCGATCATTATTCCCATTCGCCAGGATTTCCGATTTCGATCTTCAGACATGAAGACTGAATTTGAAAATGCCGCAGTCGTAATTTATATGATGGATGTGTCCGGTTCTATGGGGGACGAGCAAAAGGAAATTGTTCGAACCGAGAGCTTTTGGATCAACCTGTGGTTAAAAAGTCAGTACAAGGATATCGTGATTCGCTATATCATCCACGATGCCACGGCAAAAGAGGTTGATGAGGAAACCTTCTTTCGAACCCGAGAGAGTGGGGGAACGTTGATCTCCTCCGCCTTCAAATTATGTCGCGATATCATCGCCGCTGATTATAACTCGGCCGATTGGAATATCTATCCGTTTCATTTTTCAGACGGGGACAATTGGAGCACTGACGATACCAAAATTTGCTTGGAAATCCTCGACCAGGAAATTCTCCCGAGCTCCAACGTCTTCTGTTATGGCCAGGTTGAAAGTCGTTATGGCTCCGGCCAATTCTACAAAGATTTAAGTTCCCATTACGGAGAAACGGGCGAGAAGGTTATTTTGAGCAAGATAAAAAACAAAGATTCGATTTTGGATTCAATTAAAGATTTTCTTGGGAAGGGTAAATGACGAATTTCCGCACTCGATCCATTGATGGAGAGCTTCAGACACTTAAGGAAGAGATCGAAGGATATGCTCTAAGTGCCGGACTCGATTTTTATCCGGTGCTGTTTGAGGTTTGTGACTACGATACGGTCAATATTTTGGCGGCCCAGGGTGGTTTTCCTTCGCGCTACCCGCACTGGCGCTTTGGGATGGAGTATGACCAGCTTTCCAAAGGGTATGCCTACGGTTTGCAAAAAATTTATGAAATGGTGGTGAATACCAATCCCTGTTATGCCTATCTTTTGAATGCCAATCATTGGGTTGATCAAAAAATTGTTATGGCCCACGTTTTCGGCCATGCTGATTTTTTTAAGAATAACTTGTGGTTTAACACGACTGACAGAAAAATGATGGATGTCATGGCCAATCATGGCACCAAAATCCGACGCTACATGAATCGCTTTGGCCAGGATCGCGTCGAGGCCCACATTGATCGAGTGCTGTCCTTGGAAAATCTTCTATCCATGGATGTGCTGTTTGAAACGGCTGAGCTGCAAAGACGAAGAACCGATCTTGAAAAGATGGCCAGCGATGAAAAAGAGCACGGGCAGGAAGATGATCGCTCCCAAGCGCTTAAATCTTTTATGCGCTCCAAGGAACGTTACAAAGAAAAGCAAGAAGGACCGGCAAAAGACGAGGATCATGGTAAAGATGAGGCCCGTCCCATGGCCGCGGCGACCAGAAAACTTCCCAGCAAAGATATCATGGCCTTTTTGATGGATTATGCGCCTCTGCAGGAATGGGAATCGGATGTGATCGGAATTTTGCGGGACGAGGCCTATTATTTTTTACCCCAGAGAATGACCAAGATTATGAATGAGGGATGGGCCAGCTACTGGCACTCCACGATTATGTGTACCAAGGCCCTGGCACCGAGTGAGATTATTGATTTTGCCGACCATCACGCCGGAGTCATGGCCATGTCCCGGCAGCAGCTCAATCCCTACAAGGTCGGTATCGAGCTGTTTCGCGATATCGAGTATCGCTGGAACACCGGAAAGTTTGGCAAAGATTATTTGGAATGTAATGAGATGCATGAAAAGACCCATTGGAATAAAAATCTGGGTCAGGGAAGAGAAAAAATCTTCCAGGTCCGGCGCACCCATAATGACATCACGTTCATAGACGAGTTCTTCACTCAAGAGTTCTGCGAGCGGCAGCAGCTCTTCACTTACAAATACAATCCTCGAACTGGTCGAAATGAAATCGAGACGCGAGATTTTCAGCTGATAAAATCAAAACTTCTCACTTCTCTCACCAATTTCGGCCAGCCCCTGATCGAGATTACCGAAGCCAATTTTGAAAATCGCGGGGAGCTACTCTTGCACCATGTGCACCAGGGAGTTGATCTCGATATGGGATTTGCCACCGAGACGATGAGAAATATCTTCCAGCTTTGGAAAAGACCTATCAATCTGGTCACCAAAGTTGACGATACCGAAACCCTTTTTTCCTTCGATGGTAAGGAAATGAGAACACGCGCGAAATAATGTCTTCGCCCTAGGACCAAAGACCTCTTTGTGGGTATTCGTTCTTGGTATACAATTATCTAATTAAATACTTACATGTGAGAGGTCTACGATCTATGTCCCAATTATTTAAATTATCGATAGGGGCCTTGGTCCTTTGTTGCTGGTTTGTGACAGAAGCGAAGGCCCCGCCGGCCATCGGAAAAGTTGAAAAGATCAGAGGCAAAGTTACTCAATTACGCTCAGGGGCCCATTTGCCGACGACGGTACAGGCAGCCGATTCTTTTGTGGCGGATACATCGCTTGTAACTTATGAAAATAGTTTTGTGCAGGTGCGGATGAGTGATCGCTCCCTCGTTTCGCTGGGGCCGAAAAGCATGATGGTCCTCAAGGAGATCAGTAAGGCCGACGCTCCCGGCGTGATCACTCTTTTGAAAGGTAAGCTGCGCTCCCAGGTGGAAGGTGATGCCTCGAAGCGCACCAAGCTGCTGATTCGCACTCAAACGGCGGCGATGGGAGTTCGCGGTACGGATTTTCAAACAATCTATAATCCTGAAAATAAAAATACCGCTCTCGTGACCTTTGAGGGAAAGGTGGCCATGGCCCAGGTTGATGAGGCGCAGGTTCGTGCCGCCCAACTTGAAAAAGTTCGTAAAATAGAGATTGATGAGGTTACGGCCCAAGGAACGACCGTGAAGCAGACGGACGAGTCAATAGGCGAAACGAAAGGATTGGTAAAAGTTCTGGAGAGTGACAAAGTTGTGGAGGTCAAAGGGGGGCAATTCTCCGGCACAGTGCAGGCCCTCGATCGTGCTTCGGAACCGGTGAAGATTTCACCGGTTCAGCTCAATGCGCTTTACAATAATGCGGAGATGAAAGAAAAAAGTAAGGGGACGGTGAATGCCTCTGAAGCATCCGTTCAAAATTTGGATGATCTGCGTTTGAGTGTTAAACAGGAAGCGCAGAAGGTGGCCGCCGAAGGCGTGGTAGACATAAAAAAAGACCTGTATGCACCGAAGTCGGGTGGTATGGTGGACCTGGAAAGCGGGCTCTATGTTCCTCCTCCGAAGGACAGTGAGTTTAATGATAAATTTGGTGTTTTTGTCCCTAAAAATGTCGGTGCGATTGATACTGAAACCGGGCAATATAAAGCCCCTGCTGGCGTCCGGCTTGATGCCATAAAAGGTTTTGTGCCGGATGTGAATGGTGTGAAAAAAGACGATCCCGTCATCCTGGCGATGGCGGACAGCTTGAATCAAAATTTGAATTCCCAAGTGATTCTCAGCCCTCATGTGGATGAAATTGTCATAGAGGAAAGGTCCCTAACCGTGCAGGAGTTGGCAACCAAGGACCAGCTCAAGTTAGAGACCGGGTTAATGTCACAGGAGTTGGAATATTCCAACGATCCTAGTCATCCGGCCACAACCCTCAAAACTGACAGTTACAAATATTATGAGGCCTGGTGGTTTATGGCATCGGGGACACAATTTCAGCCGTTCATTTCGATTGGGACTCATTTTATCGATTACAAAACTGCCAATCCTTCTCTGCTCCAAGGTTCGGACATGCATCTGGCGATCTCAACCGGCGGTAAGTTAATTTTGAATGATCATTGGAGTCTTTTGGCCGTCGGTAGTACAGAGCAAACTCCCTATCTCAAATATACCGGGAATCTTCAAAGTATCGAGCGAGTGGCGCGCATTAAGATGAAGGCCAGGGCGACAGGAATAATTTGGGAAAAAAATAAATTGAACCTGATCTTTGATGGTAACGTGATTTTAATGCCGGCCAAGAAGAAGGCCAATATGAAAACCGGTATCGGTTATGGTTTCGAAATTTCTCCCAAGGTTCGCTATCAGTGGCGTCCGGTCCATGTGCTCGAAGCCGGGCCACTTTTTAAAACGGAGATGAGTACTGCGGGCGGTCCTGGGTTTCAGGCCGATGCAAATCACACCACGACCGGCCTCTCAATGGACTACCGTTACTTTTTTTGAGGTAGCGGGAACTGCTTTTTGGCCGAGAAGCTGGACTTCGATGCCATCGAGTTCTTCAATGTCTTTTTGATCAATCAGCAAGGTTTCCTTGAGCGGACCGCCTGTGGTTTTTTGCTTTAAATCGTTGCTCGTGACTTCCGTATCACTATACGTTTGCTCGTCACGTTTCATGGTTTTAGATAAGTCATCCCAGATGATGCTTTGATAGAGGAACCAACAATTAAGGCCATCATTTTTTCGGCAAGCATTGTTGGCGTTGAGATAGGCCAGCCTTATATCCTCGTTCATGAGCGCGATATAGCTTCCCATGACGGCGGCCTCTTTTGGCAGCTCACCTTGAAAGAGCATCTTCAGCGAGCGCATCTGCTGATGGGAGCGCTGAAAATTACCGAGTCGGACCTGGAAAGCGGTATTGAGAAGAACTTTTTTGCGAATATCCGTCTCCTGATCAAGAATGCGCGACAATAGAGAGAGGCCGTCCTTATACTGGCCAAGAATCCAGGCCAGCGGCAGGGCGCGCTCAATGGCGTTCTTGGAGTTTTCTTTTTTTAACAGAGCAAGCTTAAAATGTCCGAAGGCCAACTCATACTGGCCTTTGGTCATTTCAATATTTCCCTTGATATTTTCCGCGTTGGGACCACTCAGGTCTTCGACAAATTCCAGGGCCTTCTTATCATCGTCCAGGCGGTAGTAAATGAGACCTAATAGTTCCCGCGTTTTGTGAGATTGATAGGCTTCGCCCGGAATTTGTTGCAGGTATGGTTCGAGGAAACGCTCGCGATTGGTGTAGAGCCCCAGCTTCAGCCATATGCGAATGATATTATTGTCTTCCAGGTCACGGGCAATATGGCCTAAGTCTTTTCCCCTGAGCGCATCGCTATCGCCACTGGCGAATTTGTAGAGAGACTCCGGCCACATATGTTCGGTGTCGGAAAAATGAAAAGTGTGCGGCCCGCAGGTAAAAAACTCTTCTTTCATTTTTTTCCGATCTCGGGCCACGATCGCCCCCATGAATTTGAGCATGCAAACTTGGGGATAATAGGTGACATTGCTGAAAAATTTATTATCCAGAATTTCGTTCATATCTGCAAAACGATCCTGGATAAAATAGATGAGGGCCAGGTAGCGATTGCGCACCATCTGAATCCCCTGACCTTTGGGCCGCCATTTTTCCAGGAAGAACTGCGCCCGTTTAACCTGACCATTGATGAGATAATTTTTGGCCTCCAGAAGATTGAGAAAATCCTGCTTTCTGGCAGACAGCTCAATTTGTTGAATCTTTTCTTCAACTTCCGCAAGGGAAAGGCCCGCCCATTCCAGCTCGTCAAACTCTTTCTGGAGTTTTTTGGGGGCCTGGTTAGAATTTCCTTGGGCCCAGGCGTTCCGGTGCGAGCTAAAAAACAGTAAGGCGCAAATCAGCAGCAAAAAAGGCCATTTATTTAGCAACACCGGCTCAGGACATTTCATATTCAAACTCTTCGGGACTTATACCGATAAACTTAAAAAATGTGATGAAGGATATGCGAATAAAAATCCTGAGTATATTGGTCGCGGTAGTCGGGTGCCTGTGGTTTTCTTCCACCGGTCAGGCCTTTGTACCGCTAGAATCGCTTGTGTTGGGTGATCTGTCGCAAATTTTACTTGAGCGAAAATCCGACCCCATTCAGTATGTTCTTCGGGTTGAGAAAGAGCAGGATGCCAGTATGAACGCCTATACCCGCTTTCTGGCATTTTATCGCGGCGTCTATTCGGAAGGTGAGAATTTAAAAAATTACTGCCCCTTCGCACCGAAAGCCATTTATGCGAGGCCCATTGAGCTTGACCAGGTCAAACGCTCGGTTATGGCGACCCTCCAATATCTCGGCCTCGATCTCACTTCCCGCGCCATTGCCCTGTATGCTAAGCAGCTCGAATATGGTCAGGATGAATGGCGCAATCTGGCCGATCGTTTAGTCGGGCAATACTGCTCCAAGAATTTAACGATCATCAGCTTAAAACAGCTGCGAAAAAATCTGGATGTTTACTTCGAGCATGGGGCATCGTTCGAACTTCCGTCAGTGGAAAACAACCCGCTTTTTTCCAAGGCCCTGTCCGGCAAATTTCAAACTGAGAAGTCCCGTGAGTTGGAGTTCCTCCAGACCGTGAAGCTGTTCCGCGCGGTGTGCACTTGGGGTAACGAGTCCGATAACCCCCGGCTCCTGGTACCTTTCCTCCGCAATCCCATTATTATGGCCACCGTCATCCGTCACTTTACGGACACAGAGATGGCCTACAATTCCATTGATAACTCGGTCTACTTAACCTCTCGAAAAGATAGCGGTGTCAAGGTCTGGTGTGAGAATCTTATCTGCCGCAAGAGAAACTCGGAATATCTGCAGAAGAAGATCTTCAGGAGCATTGGCAGTAAATCAGTCAAGGGCGACCTCGAGTCACTTTACTGTCATAGCTTTAGAGATTTGGATTTTCTCAATCGTGAGCAGGTTCCTGAAATTAAAAAATGGACTGACACTCAGAGTTTTGACGATTTTAATTTTCAGCAATCCCAGTTTCTGTCGCTCCTCACCGGTGTGCCGGATTTTCTTTTGCGAAGTACAAACTTTACCACCTCACAGGACATGTTGAGGGCCAGCTTTGATCAGATGTGGGATGAGTGGGCCCAGGGCCAGGTGAAAACGAAAAGTCGCGATCTCTACTACGAGGAACCGCTCGCGATGGAGCTGGTGGATCGAGGATTGTATTTCAATCCCTTTCGGCCGGATTTTAAAGTGGTCTTTGACGTCAACTTGGGCGAGCTGGATCGCGCCAATCGAATTGTGGGAAAGATCAAGGCCAAGTTTCATCTTGAGATTCACAACACTTTTCTCGCCTGGATTAGAAGCGAGTGGAATGACTTAGACCCACGCAATGTTAGGAAAAGAGACAGCATTGTCAAAAACATGATTAAAAGTATTGAAGACCAGGTGCAGGCGAATCGAAAGAATTTTATTCTCCCTCCTTGGGATGGCAACCTGGAAAATCTGATAGCGGATGAGATTATTCAGCAGCTTTCTCTCTACAAGGGCCCTTTTTTCAGCAAGTCTCCCACAGGAATTATGCGCATTCCTATCGAGATCAATTATGGCCCATTCGCGCTTAAATATCTGGCCTATGAGGCCCAGGTCAAAAAAGAGTCTCAGGCGATTGACTATTCCTCTTACGAGTATAGTGATTAATTGGCCATGACGGCCAATTAAGTCTGCGAAGCAGCCCGTAGGGTGGAGCCCAGGATGGGCGACAACATTAATTGGATTTGGCCTGCAACTTTTAAGAAACTCTGGTAAAAATCTCTGCCATGAAGACACCAAAACGCAAAACCAAAAAAGCGCCACTGAACCCGGAGGTGGTAGAGGCCGGTGCTGAGAAGGGAAATAACCTACCCGTTGTTCCCGTGCAGACTGAGCGGGCCGTTACCCTTTATGAAGCCGGCCCCACCCGAGACCCGCTGATTTTATATTTGCGCCAAATTGCGCGCTATAAGCTTCTATCACCTGAACAGGAACAGGCCTTGACCCGAGCGCTGCATGAAACGGGCGACATTGAGGTGGCCAAGAAGCTGGTGCTGGCCAATCTGCGTTTGGTGGTCAAGATCGCCTTTGAGTATCGCAAGGTCTATCAAAACCTTATGGACCTGATTCAAGAAGGAAACTTAGGATTGATGAAGGCCGTGTCCAAATATCATCCCGATAAGGGCGCCAAGCTCTCTTATTACGCTAGCTGGTGGATTCGCAGCTATATCTTAAAATACATTCTCGATAATTTTCGTCTCATAAAAATTGGCACGACCAATGAGCAAAAAAAGCTTTTTTATAATCTCCTGCGTGAGAAGAATCGCTTAATCTCCATGGGGATTGATCCGGACTATCAGACTTTGAGTGATAATTTGGGAGTCTCCGTCAAATCTGTGGCCTTGATGGATGAGCGTCTAAGCGGAGGCCCTCAGGAGTTCAGCCTGGACGCCCCGGTGGGAGATGATGATTCCAAGGCCCTTGGCGATTATATCGGTAGCACGGCCCCTGGGGTGGACGAGGAATTGGCCCATCTTGAGGAGCTGGATATTTTGAAGAACAACCTGGGCGGTTTTTTAGAAACGCTCAAAGATAACCGCGATCGTGAAATCTTTAAAAAACGTCTTATGGACGAAATACCGACCTCCCTCCAGGCGATTGCCGATGAATATGGTGTGTCACGAGAGCGAATTCGCCAGATCGAAGAACGGCTTATCAAGAACTTAAGAGTTTACATGACGAAGTTTATGGGGTAAAAGTCACCGTTTAGCGCCCTGCTCTGGGGATGGACAGGCCATCTACTGGGGTCGTGGTAAGTTTAAGGAGTCCTTAAGATGATTACGTTTGAGCAGAAGAAAAAGTTGGTTTCTCGTTTTGGTAAAACAGAAAAAGACACCGGTTCACCAGAAGTCCAAATTGCCTTGCTGACAGAGCGAATTAATACTCTGGCACCTCATTTTGCCTCTAATCCCAAGGATCATAATGGGAATCGCGGTTTGATGAAGATGATTGGTTCTCGTAAGAATTTACTTCGGTACGTACAACGGCAAGATCCGGCCAAATACACCAAATTGATTGCTGATCTTGGCCTCCGAAAATAAAAAATCTGAAAAATGGAAGGGAGATGGTCAATCTCCCTTTTTTTTATATACGCTGGCGTGTGCTGGACTGTTCGACGGCGCGTTTTTTTTGCGATACAATGAAGTGATTGCAGAACAAAGTGAGGAGGGAGATTTGAATTTGGGGGATATTTGAAGGGGCGATCGATATTTTCCCTTGAAATATTCTTTAAATTCAACTTTCAATTCTTCTGCAATTCTTTTTAAATATTTTAAATTTCTGCCCTCATCCTTTGGAGGGTCAGCATAGGAGTTATGTGTATGTCGAAACGTGAGTTCCGTTTAAATTATGGCGGAAAAGAAGTGATTGTAGAAACCGGCCGTTTGGCCAAACAGGCCGATGGTTCCGTGCTTGTGACCTCCGGTAAAACGCAGGTGTTGGTGACCGCCACCTCGGCGCGAACAATGAAACCCGATCAGGATTTTTTCCCGTTAACGGTTGAGTATACGGAAAAATTTTATGCCGCCGGCAAGTTTCTGGGCGGTTTTCTAAAACGTGAGGGCCGTCCTTCAACTCAGGAAAGTTTGAATGCGCGCCTAATCGATCGCCCCCTTCGTCCGCTTTTTCCTGAAGGCTATATGGCGGAAACCGTCATCTCGTGTACTGTCATGTCATATGGTGGCGATGGCGATCCCGATATCTTGGCCGGGCTTGGTGCCTCCGCCGCCTTAAGTATTTCCGATATTCCCTTCGATGGGCCGATTGGCTCCTGTAAGGTGGGTAAAATTGATGGCCAGCTAGTGATCAATCCCAACTTTGAAGATTGGGCAAAGTCTGACTTTGAAATTGCCGTGGCCGGTTCTGATGACGCCATTTTGATGGTGGAAGGTGAGGCGCAGGAACATACTGAAAAAGAAGTCTTGGAAGCAATTTTGTTTGGCCATTCTCATATTAAGCAATATTGTGCCCTCGTTCGCCAGATGCAAAAAGAAGTTGGCATGCCAAAGCGTGCCTTCACGCCCATCGTTCCCAATGCCACTTTGATGTCGACACTTGAATCCCGTTTTAAGGGTGATGCCCGCCAGGCGCTCACAATCTCGGAGAAGTTGGAACGTCAAAATGCCGTTGGCGCTCTCGTGGTCAAGGCGAAAGAGGCCTTGGCCGCCAATCCAAAGGAGTTTGGCCTTGAGGACAACGTTGACTTCGGTAAGGCCGCCTTATCCGGCATTGATCTGCTTTTATATAAGCTCATGCGTAACGATGTTCTGCAGGAAAATAGACGTATTCAAGGGCGTGCTCTGGATCAAATTCGTAAGATCACGACTGAAACTGATGTTCTGAAATCACCCCACGGATCGGCGCTCTTTACTCGAGGAGAAACTCAAGTTCTGGCGACGGTGACAATTGGTGGTTCGAAAGGCGATCAGATGGTCGACCGGATTGTCGGTCAGCACTATGATAAATTTTATCTCCACTATTTCTTCCCACCCTATTCCGTAGGTGAGGCGCGTGCCTCTCGCGGGGTCGGCCGTCGGGAATTGGGTCATGCCAACTTGGCTGAGCGCGCGCTTAAGGCAGTCGTTCCTCCACAGGAAAAATTTTCCTATACCATTCGCGTGGCCTGTGAAGTTTTGGAATCCAACGGATCATCTTCAATGGGTTCAGTATGCTCGGGCTCAATGGCCCTGATGGATGCCGGTGTACCTCTGAAATGTCCGGTGGCCGGAATCGCCATGGGTCTGATTAGTGATGGGAAAAACTATCGCATCTTATCTGATATTATCGGCGACGAAGATCACTTAGGAGATATGGATTTCAAGGTGGCCGGTACCGCGACAGGCATTACCGCCATTCAGATGGATATCAAGATCAAAGGACTGACCCCTCAAATTATGGAAGAGGCCCTGGAGCAAGCGCGCAAAGGCCGTCTACATATCTTGGGCGAGATGGCCAAAACCATTACCACCCAGCGCGATCACTTCAAAGAAGGTGTGCCAAGAATCGAGATGATTAAAATTCCGCAGGATAAGATCGGCGCCTTGATCGGCCCGGGCGGAAAAAATATTAAGGCCCTGCAAGAGGGATATCAGGTGCAAATTGAAGTTGACGAGGACGGGACCGTGCGCGTGCTCGGAAGCGATCCAAAGGTTCTGCAGGAATGTGTTTCCACTGTGAAGTTGCAGCTGACCGGACCAGAGATTGGTTCCGATTATGTAGGAACGGTTGTTACTGTAAAAGACTACGGTGCCTTCGTCGATTTGGCACCGGGCGTGTCGGGCCTTGTGCACGTGAGCGAGTTCACCAATGATCGCGTGGCCGATCCGGGCGAGTATGTCCGTGAAGGTGATCAGTGTCATGTGCGCGTCGTGGAAATCGACCGCATGGGCCGCATTAAACTTTCTGCTAAAGTTGTGAAACCCCTTCAGAAAAGAAGTAAGTAACGTCTGGGGAAAAGGAGAACTTTGTGACTGAAATTTGTGTCAATGTAAAAAAACTGGCGCATTTTGATGAGAGTTTTCCTCTTCCCGGTTATGAATCTGCCGGAGCCGCCGGAGCCGATGTTCGGGCCTCTCTGGCAAACCGTGATACTTTGGTTATTGCCCCTGGGGAGCGCAAGCTCGTGCCCACGGGGCTGGCCTTTGAAATTCCCATCGGTTTTGAAATTCAGGTGCGGCCACGCTCTGGGCTATCGCTGAAGACGTCACTGATGGTGGTCAATAGCCCAGGAACGATTGATGCCGATTATCGTGGTGAGGTGCAAATTATTTTAGGTAATTTGGGCGCGCGCGCCGAGATCATCAAGCACGGCGACCGGATCGCACAATTGGTCTTGGCCCCCGTGATTCGGGCCGGTTATCAGGTGGTGGCCGAGCTTGGGGAAACCGCCAGAGGCGAGGGTGGATTTGGCTCCACCGGACGACGTTAGGAGAGGAGTGGCGATGAAGGTTCCTTACAAGACGGTTAAAGATAAGAGTGAAGCTTTTGGTAAGATAAAAAGTTATATTACTCCCAGCTTGTTTTCCAAATATAATATCAATCCCAAGATCGAATACCTTCCCGGCCATGACCAGATCGTCGCGCAGGGGAAAGGCTTTGAGCTCAAAATTGTTTTTGCCGAAGGTGATTTGAATCTTGATCTTAACGTGGGCATTTTTCTCATGCCTTTTAAACAGGTGATTTTAGAAAAAATAGAAAAAGAAGTTCGGGCCCTGGTGTAAGAAGAAAATTATCCGTTGTATGGAGCACTCACATGTCAAAAGTAACACTGTGGCCACCCCAGAAGAACATCAAAGAGGTTGAGGTCAACAGTGACCAGTCTTTGCTGGAGCAGCTGAAAGGCGCCGGGCTCACCATTGAGTCCGACTGCGGCGGGCATGCCAATTGTGGAAAATGTGTCGTGAAGATCCATACCGGTGAGGACCATCTTTCACCCTCGGAGTTCAAGGAGCTGAAGCTGCTGGGGAATGTCTTCCATCTCACCCGGGAACGTTTATCTTGTCAGACCCACGTGGTGGGTGATGTGACGATTGATCTCTCGGCCCACTCGGGCGTGCCGGCCAAGAAGCCGTCAAAAAAACCATCAAATTCAAAAGTTCATTTGAAGAAAAGCGAACAGCTTAAGGCCGAGGCCATGGAACTCTCACGTCAAGACGTGACTCCGGAAACGCCCCCTGAGCAGCAGGAAGCGGATTGGTTTCGTCATTGGGAAAAGACCGCATCAAAAGATGATCCCAAGGGAAAACATCTGGACGGTAACAAACGACCACGCATGTTCAAAACACCGGACGGCACAAATGAGAGTGAGAAGCCCAAGAAAGAGTAAGTCATCCGTTTTTATTGTCTTCATGCTATTCATAGGCATGGGGAGCGCGATCGCCTTTTCAGAAGAGCTTAGTCAGGCGGAGCAACGTGCGCGGGCCTTTGACGACACTCCGGTGCGCACACCCACGCCCGGGCCGACTCCCACTCCGGGTTATAAGAGTTATCAAAATCAAGGTTTGGGCAAGATGGAGATGCTTGAGGAAGTGGACAAGCATCTGGCGAACATGACGAAAAACCTAAGTCTGATGAACGAACGCCTTTCAAAGCTTGAAGAAATGGTGAAAAATATTCCGCAGGATTTAGACCAAATTAAAAATACCGAATTGCCGGCGATTAAAAAACAACTGACGAGTAGTCCCGCCGGCAGTGGTTCGGGAGACGGCGACATCAAAGATGTAAAGGCAAAGGTGGAAGAACTCTACAGCACCAGCGTGCCCAATTTGCAATTCGAACTTTCACTGATGAAGGATACCATTCGCACCATGGAGGCCATGGTGAGTACTATGGACCCGCTGAAGGGCAAGGGGCCGGTGGGCGGTTTAAGTATTGAGCAGGACAAGAAGAAGGCACCTTGAAATCTCTTTTATATTTTCAACAGAAATCAGTTTTAATTACCGGGGCCGGTTCGGGAGTCGGTCGCGCGCTGGCCGTGAGATTGGCACCCGTGGCGCGAGTTTTAATCTTGCTGGATATAAGCACGGAAGGGCTTCAGGCCACTCAAAAATTGTTAAACTGCGGTGGGACTCTTCGCTGTCACACCCTGGACGTTCGCTCTCTTGAGGGCCTGGAGCAGCTGGCCCAGACCCTGGGAGCGAATGATTTGCCCGATATCGTGATCGCCAATGCCGGCCTTGGGGGAATTAATCCCGCCCATGCCTGGAGTGCCGAGGTGGATCGCCGATTCATGGAAGTCAATTATTTCGGGACCTCAAATCTGGTGGCGGCCTTCGCGCCTGCCATGGCCCGCCGTGGCTCGGGGCATTTCGTCGGGGTTTGCAGTCTGGCCGCGATGCGGGGCCTGCCCATGGCCGCCTCCTACTCCGCCTCCAAGGCCGCTCAGATGACGTTGCTTGAGTCTATCCGCAACGATCTGCGCCCCTATGGGGTGTTCGTGAGTACCTTTCTGCCCGGTTTTATCAAAACACCCATGGCCGATCACAATGAATTTGATCGGCCGTTTATGATCTCACCCGAGGTTTGCGCGGAGGTAATACTCAAGGGCACTGCTCGGAAAATCAGTCAGCTGATGTTTCCCTGGCCCATGGGGATTTTGAGTCTCATTAACAGGTTTCTTCCCACCGTCATTTTTGATTTTCTGGTTCCGCGCTTAAGTGGTGCCCGCTCCTCTGCTCCAAAGACAGCTAAAATCTTTGGTAATTCCCAGAAATAGGTAACTTTTTCCTTTCCCCTTTTTGATTTTTTCTTTTGTAAAGAAGCCCTCTCGCAAGCTCGAAACGCTATTACATCAAAGTCTTACCGGTGAAAAATTGGCGCAAGATGTGCCAAACGAACGCTGCCACCTAGGGCAGTCCCGGAGCAGGAAGCGGAGGGCGCACATGAAATCTTTACTCTTACTTATCTTCCTAACACTGGCGTGGAAGGCCCAGGCCGTGAGTGTGAGCTTTCATCTTTCAGAACCGACCAAGGGTCTGCAGTTTGCAGGATTAGATCAGACCAATGAGGTCTCCAAGGCGATGCTGCCGTTTAAGGCCTTTTTTCTTCAGGCCCGTCCCGAAGAACTTAAGGTGGTGATTGAGACCGGCGCGCTTAAGGACTTAGGCGAGCGAGTCCTCGAAGCTTACCTTCCCCGGCCCTGCCGCTGTAACGAGGTGTTGCAAAATCAATTAGTGGCCGAGACCTTTGCAAAATCTGATCCCGGCGCATTTTATAAGATGGAATATTTGGGTGACCTGCGCGGCATTCCTCTGACGCGACTTTTGGTTTTTCCAGTTCGATTAAAGGTGGCAGAAGGGCAGAGTTTTAAGGTGCATCTCTATCCCCAGCTAAAACTTTCAGTGACCCGAAAAGGTCATTCGCTCCGTTTGCTTTCCGCCGAGCAGGCCACAGAGCTGGGCGCTCTGGGAGGGCAAAAATTACTGATCGTCACGCCCGAGCGTCATGTCGCCAGCGTCCAGGCCTTTGTGGAACATAAAAACAAACAGGGGATGGTGGTGACCGTGAAGACGTTTGAAAGTATCGGCGGCACCCGCGAAGGCTTGACTGAATATTTAAAGGCCACCCAAAGCTTCACCCATGTGTTGCTGGTAGGGCATGAGAATATCATTCCGACTTATTATCTTCCCACCGAATTTGAAGCTGAAACTCCCACTGATCTTCCCTATTTTACCTATGGGGGAGCGGACGACACTCTGGCGGATGTTTTTTACGGCCGGGTTTCCAGTGATGATAGCGGCGAGATCGCGCGCATTTTGCAAAAGAGTATGGCCTTTGAGCAGCTCCCCCCCGCCGAGTATAAAAAGTCACTGGGGCTGGTGGGCATTGCCAGCAGTGAAGGGCAAAATCCCAGCGATAAGCAGTATCTTGAGGGCATGATGACGCCACTTGAGCAGGCGCTATCCGTCGCCGCCATTCGTTTTCACCAGGACACTCCCGCTTCGACGCCGGAAAATATTAACAAGCGCCTGGCCCTGGGTGCTTACTGGTTGTCTTACATCGGCCACGGCAGTGGTTATTCCTGGCCTTCCGTCGGAAGCCGACCTTATGAGGTGGCCGATATTTTGAATTTAACCTCCGCCAAAGTGCTGCCGGTCATCGTCGATGTCGCCTGCCAAAATGGTCGTTTCAGAGGAGAAGCACGCCTGGGGGAAAGTTTTATGAATGCCAAGCAGGGGGATAAGGCCAGTGGCGCCCGTGCTTACTACGGTGGCACCGTGGATATTTCCTGGGACCCCCCGGCCATTATGAGTCAGGGGATTTCCCGCTTTGTCGCCAAGACTTTCCAAGGCGGCAACCAGCGCACAACCACAATCAGCGAGGCCCTGTGGGCCGGACAGCTACACTTAATGGAAACCCACAGCGATCTCAAGGCCGCGACCCAAAATCGCATCTGGTATCATCTGCAAGGCGACCCCACCATGCCGCTGGCAGGAATGGCTCAGGACATGGACCTATAGTGGGCGATGAGTTTTTCCAAAAGCACCTCTAGAGGGAGGTTTGGATAAGCTTCCCTGAGGAGCTTTTCCACCTTGGTGATGCGGCTTTCGATTTGTGAAATATTTTTTAAAACTCCCAGGCAATCTCGATAAATCATAATAACCTCAAAGTTTTAGCGCTAAAACTATTGTTTGACATATTAAACATTGTGCTGTATTCTTGATTTCAAGTCAAGTGCGGAACTCTAGAACGAGTCATAAGTATGCCTAGGCCACTAACTTCATAGGATTGAGGGTGGCCTGGGCATTTTTGTATTTAAAGGCACGGGATGGTGTTGGAAGGCGTTTTGGGGCGGTCGGATGCCAGGGGTAAAAGCGCATCAATCTCAGACACTAGGCGATCGCGATCCTTGGGCAGATTGCCGGCAAAGGGGACGCGATTAGACACGTGATTTACTCGGAAAATAATGGAGTTGAGCTGGCGATCTGAAATCCGGCCCAAAATGGTCCGCATCTCAACAAGCTCTTCTCTTTCCGAAAGCATGGTGAGGGGTTTTCCCCGGGTGAGCATGGTGTGGTAGGGAGTTCCGGGAACCGGTGTGGTGACCAGGTAGGAAAAAAAATTGGGTGAGGTCTTATTTACGATTTCGGCGGAGCTGGAACAATGTTCCGCGGAGAGTTCCCGGCCGCCCAGGCCGATCATGAGAATGGTGGATAATTTCCAGCCGCAATTTTTTATCTTGAGGGAGGCCTCAATCATCTCTTGAGCGGTGTTGCCTTTGACCACCATTTTTAGAATCTTGTCCGAGCCACTTTCCAGACCAAGATAGGCCATGTTTAATTTCATCGCGCTCAAGGCCTGCAGCTCACTTTCCGATTTTTGCAGAATGTTCATGCCGGTGGCATAAATTCCGACGCGCTGGAGATTCGGAAAATTTGCCTGCACGGCCAGCAGACATTCAAGCAGAAAATCGGTGGGGGCACCCAGCGCATCGCCATCGCAAAAAAATATTTTAGTAGGAGAGGCGTGATGACGTTCAAGATAGGCCCTGGCCTTCTCAAGGTCGTGCCTGATCTCTTCGATTTTTCGAATTTTAAATTCTTTGGTCCGATACATACCACAGTAGGTGCACTGGTTGTGGGAGCACCCGAGGGTGACCTGGATTAGAAGACTGTTGGCCTCGGATGGAGGCCGAAACACGGGAGGTTCGTATTCGAGGGGGAAATCAAACATAGGGAATGATATATCAGAAAAAATGGGCAGTTCCAATCCTGAAAAATTAGGGACTTATTTTATCTCTGAAATCTCGCCGATTGCATTGAGGAGGAAATGGGTGTTACCGGTGAAGCTCATTATCAGGTGGTTTCAAGAAATTACCAAACTTTTTTTCATGAGCGAGACGGAGCCGCAGGAGCGGCGAGCGACGTCAGTCCATAAGGACTGTCCTGCAGCAGGAAGCGGAGGGAAGAAGAGGGGAGACCACTGCCCAATCACTTAAAAAAGGAATGTCACCATTCCAAGCCCCCCAACGAATGAGTCAATGATAGCGCAATTCGGAAAATTTAAAACTGACATAAAATGGCGTGATGCAAGTGAGCTATTTGATGGATGTTAAAAAAATAGGGAATGAAGTAGATTTGTAACATTTCGATATATTCCGGTTAGATTACGTCTTATAATGACGTTTATTGGTTTGAAATTGAGAATATTACTTTTGCAAATGAGGATTGTTGTGAAAATAATTTTTTTGGGCACATTCTTCTTGATTGTACAAATTGCTGCAGGGATAGATAAACCATGCGGCGGAGCATCCGGGAGTGCCCACCCGAATGGGGGAGGCTTTGTTGCCAGCACGGCGAACGTTAGTGCCTCGGCATTTGTAGGCAAAGATGCTTCGGTTTGCGAGTACGCGATCGTCTCTGATCGTTCCAGAATCATTGACACCGCGACAATCTCTGGTCATGCACAGATCTCAGGCTCCTCCAGCGTAGAAGGCAATTCCACCGTCAATGGCAAAATGAGTATTTCTAACTCGACGATAAATTTTGCGCCCTCTGACCACGAAATAGAGCGTCGCCGTCAAGAGCTTCTCGCTCAGCGTAGTGATAAAAAATTGCCTCAAGAAGTCCCGATCGTACAAAAAACTCCGTGGGTTCAAAGCAAGCTATCACCCAAAACGACCGTAGAAGCGCCAAAAAATGCAGAACCTGAAAAGAGCACCGCAAATCCAAAAAGTGTAACCTTTCATCCCGGTTTAGACATACCGTGTGGCACGCCACGAGAAAGACAGGGGAAGCAAAAGATAGATATTAACTACTGGACTATCAAGCGAGTGGAGGGTGGAACAGTATTCTTAAATTTTGGAACATTTTTGAGATTCCCATGTGAAAAATTCCGTGATTCTGTGTACGCAATTAGTAGTGTAGGACAATTTGTTCCCCTTACATTTAAAGGTATCCATTTTCCGGAAGCACTACGCACGATCGGTGCTGCATGCGATTGTTGGGAGTATTCTCCAGAAGGTCTATGTCGAGAATTTACTCCATCCAATGATATTCCAAGTCCATCATGTGCGTATGAGGGAGAATATAGTTTTGACAAAAAAAATACTCTCACACCGGGAAGTGTTGCCGTTCATATAGACAATATCAGTAAAGCGAAATTCCTAAAAATAGACGATGCCAATATAGATAACCGTTCGAAGTCATTTCCTGAGATTGAATCAAGAAAGATATATGCTTCGCAATCGGCCAAAGATTTTGGGGAATATATGTATTTTAGTAATAAAACAGAACAGGACATAGTTGTGCCCGATCGCTTTGACCTCCGACTTTACGATAGCGTCAATGGAGAAAAAGAATACATGGATGGAGAGGATGATTATTATGGGCAAAATGACCCCTATTTTAATCATTATCTCTCTGCAATTGGTGATCATTTGTTTTTTGGAGGCCAGGTAATTGCCTATGACAAGTCCATTTGTTTTACAGGTGTTCCAGACTGGCGGGACGAGAAACCAGCAACTCCGCCACGTCTATTGGATTTTCAAGGGAAGTTGCTTTTGGATGAAAGGACACTGTATATATTTAATTCATTTAACGACGGCCTCCACATACATTTATTATTTGATCCAAAGCTAAACAGGTATGGAAATTTTGTCTCTTATTATGATTTCTGCGCGGCTGATGCGTGGTGGCCAGAACAGAAAGCTGCGGAGGTTACAGTTAATGTCTCCGCTCAAGCTCCTCATTGTGATGGAAAAAAGCCTGAGTTTTCTGTCTGGACAGTGAAGAAAGTCTCCGGCAATAAGGCCTATCTGGATTTGGGAGGCGGCTTGGGTTTTTTATGTCATGAGTATAAAGAATCGATATATACCTTAGGCACTGATGGAAAAATCGTTCCGCTCACATTCAAAAAGATTATAACGCCCAAATTCATCAAATTACGTGAAGGCCTTGATAACGATAAATCGAAAGATTGCGCATGCGGTTCTTTAAACAAGGAAGGCATCTGCGAATGGTTTACTGGAAAAAAGGTTTCTGCAACTAGGACAACAGAGCTTGCAAATGCTACGTGTAGATACGAAGGGGAATATGAGTTTGCAGCCGAAAAAAAAGTAGCTCCCTATGCAGCCGCTGTGTATATAAAGGATTTGTCGAAGGTCAAACTTGAAAAACTGAAAGATGTAAAACTTGTTGCAAGCTCTTCAGAGTTTTCAATTCTTAAAAAGAAAAAAATATACGACTCAGCGGAGGATATCTCCAAAGGGCACTATTATTCCGTGCTTCCTGATCCTAAATGCCCCGATGTGTCCTGTGATAAGTTTTTCATAAAATATCCAGGGTCGGAAGAATCGTTTCCTAACTTTTCCGTCAACATGATCGGGGATTATATTTTTTTACGCGAAGCAATCGTTCAGGGTGATAGAGCAATATGTAGCTTCCATACCAACACTGGAGATGGCGAGTCCGGCGAGATTCAACCACGAGGGCAAGCCAAGTTAACCATCGATAACAATGAGTTGTATTTGCTGTATCTGAATCCCTTTTATGAAGCCCAACAGATGATCTTTAATGCCACCACCAAAAAATTTGTTTTCCCAGATAATGAGTCGACCTATTGTGATAGCGAAAAGTGGGTTCAAGGAAAGGCAAAGCCAGAGTAATAAAATTTACTACCTCTCAACGTGATTACAGTGTAGGATTTTTAAAAAAAGGAAAAGGAGCTGCTACGTGCGAAGTTCAAGTTTCAAGTCAATTGCCTGCCTTCTATCTTTGTTCCTTGTCAGTTGTACCAGTGTGCGCGTAAGGCATGAAGGGATCATTGCCACTCAGGAAAAAAGTTTTCAAGGATTTGTTTTTGAAAAGAGCTTTCCCGCGAAAAGGCTTCCCTTCTATTGCATTCTGACCGGATTTTTTTATGGAGGCTTCTGCTGGAAGTACAGGTCTCTTCCTGATCAGCAGCAAAAGGAAGAATTGGTCAAGGCCAGTCAGACTGAATTAGACCAAAAATTCGGCGCAGGACAATATCAACTCATTTTTGATCGGATTCGCCGCATCTCTTTTGATGAAGGCTCAGATTCATTGCTGGTTGGCGATGCCAAAGACATGAAGTTATCGAGTCACGATGGGCGACAGGCGGTCCTTGCTCATGGCGAAGAATTAAAAAAAGAGAGCGGCGACAACAGGGTGGAATTAATCTTCAGAAACAGGGGGACCGGCTTGACTTATATGCGCTCCTTGAACCAAAAATTTAACTTTGGGGTCAATTATACTTATCAAGACGGCGATGGGGGGCGAGATAGTCATCATGATCCCATTCGCTATGCCAGCGAGTTTGGACTGGAAGGGCAATATTTTTTAGACGGAACTCATGATACCTACTCCAGCTTTATTCTCCTGCGCCCTCTCTATTCAAGACGAACCCCTATAACGATGAGGGAAGATGATCGTGAGATCATTGATCGCTCACGCAGCAAGATGTACCTGGACATTCAACTCGGAGTACAGTTTGTGTTTATTGAAAATTATCATTTCTCACTCTCGGGCCAAGAAAGCGTTGAGTGGACTCCCGCAAGCGAGAACCGCAGCAACCATCTCACGGCCGAGCTTCGCGGCGGCGTCACTTTTTAATTAGAGCGTCTTGAAGGCCTGCATATAAAGATTGTACTTATCAACGATTGTCGAGGAATCAGAGTTCTCATTCCGATTGAAAATAGTTCGGCACGAGTGTCCGATGGCGCGACCGGTGTTTAGTTCTGCAATGTGAAAAATGCAAAAACAAATACGAGTACGTGTGTGAGATCACCAATCCCCATGTCATCAAAAAAATAAGTTGAAACACTACCAAGAAACCGATAATTTTGTTCATATTGCCTCCCTTTTTCTTACTTAATCTTTTTGAATCACTCTACAAATCAGCAAGCAAACGCATGCGTTTGTCATTCCACGCTAGCGCGACCGCACGCAGCGTACGGCATCGGCATCGTAGTAGCTGACGTTGCTGCGGTAGAGGTGGTAGACGTCACCAACGAGGCCATCGAGAGAGTAGGCATAGTCGGAGTCGTCGGGGTGAACCGACGAAGACCAGAACCAGTATCCAAGGTCATCTGCTGGGCGCTTGTAGCCTTTGTAACTAAAGTAGAAGTGGTCTGGATTCCCCGAGCTGTCCGATCCTTTCACGAGGTTGTATCCATCCCTCTCCGTCTCGCTGATCCCCTCCGCTCCATGCTCGATTTGCGCAACCTGTGCAAGCTCCCGAGCTGTTGGTAGCCGCATTCCCTTGCCCTTGCAAATTCTTTCGGCTTCGTATTGTGTCACTCTTGTTTTTAAAATCCCAGTCAGCTTCGGTAGGGTCAGACGCGCGACCTGCTGCTCTAGCTCCCGGATCTGGCGCTCGGCCTCATTTAATCGCTGCTCACATTCCTGCGCCTGTACCACCAGAGGGGACTCGGCAAACAGAACCATTCCGACAACGGCAATCGCAATAAATGACTTCACAAAACATCCTTTCGTTTTTGAGTGATCTTATTTGAACATTTTAGCCAATGGTGAAGGGCGGAAAAAGTTAGATTTACTAAAACATGTGCAGCATCTTGCAGTACGGGAGTGAGGTACTTCATCTTAAGTTCAGGTTCCCGGCGGGGGCGAGAGCAGCACTATCTCTCAAAACTTGAAATCCGTGATGCCTATTTACTGGCATCACGGACGAATTTTCTAGTGTACAAAGTTTGTTTCGATCAAGAGAGAGTTCCCAAGGCGAACATTGACGTAGGCGGGAACTTGAGTCGTTTCAAAAACCAAGGTCTGTAAGCGGGCCGGGCCAAAGCAATCAAGCATGTAGGTTTTGGGACTAATTGTGAGGGTGACGTTTTGAAGATCATTTTTCTCCACCACTACATCAAATTCTCTTTCACCCACATTGCGACAGAATTTCACATCAACTTCCACAGTGGTGACGACTGCGCGTCGTGGGCCGGGGCCTGGCATCAGATTTCCACGCTGGGTAATATCCTTAACCAGTACGGCGGGTAGAAAAGCGGTGTCAGGTAACTGACTGGCATTAGCGGTGGCCAAAAAAACGAGGGCAACAAAGGCAAATAGGGTTTTCATAGTGTCTCCTTAAAATTAAAATTTTTCGCACGCTTTGCCTTTTAGCCGATGGCGAAGGGCAAAAAAAGTTAGATTTACTAAAACATGTGAAGCATCTTGCAGTATGGGAGTGAGGCACAAATCATGAATGGGCCGTAAACTCGCGGTTGTCCAACCAACCGTGCCGGACCGGTGACAATATCCTTAGGCGTTTTTCCTTCGCCGTTCCAGCTATTGGGATTATAAAACTCGATGGATGGAGTGGTATAATAATAGAGGGTCTCACGGTCACTGATTAAGGGGAAGGCCGACAGCTCCTGTGTCCAAGTTTTTACTTCACCCACCGCCCACGATTCATCGTCATCGAACATGGGAATCATCTGATAAACTCCGCCAGCTCCTGCCCCCGCGACCCCGTCAGAGGCAACATACAGCATGACTGGCCGCTGATGGTTCTGGAACTCGCGGTTTTTCTTCAAATACCAGGTGACTGTCACGCTTTGAGTGCTCGGCGTTCCAGGTTCCCATTGGATGGCGTACTCAGGAGTGAATTCTTCTTTCGAAACATTGTAACCGATAACTTCCATTTCGCCGAAGTTAGCGTGAAGCTTGTACTTGATCGCGTCGCGGGCGACGGCCATTTGGATCGAGGCAAGCACGAGGATCATAAGAATCAGGACATGTTTCATAATGACTCCTTTTAAAGACAACCCATGGTGGTATTTCCCCAGTTTTCCTTGCAAAACGGGCATCGGCTTAAAAAAGAATCAATACTCGCGTCCGAAGTTGCTCTCCAGTAAATAAATAAATTCTTTATTCTTGACGTCAAGAACAACGATGATTTCCGCCGAGGTATTATATCCAGAGCCTCTACCAATAAATACTCTTAAATTCTTATTTTTTGCGCTGGCAATGAGGGCCGTATTAAGCTTTTTAAGAACTTTCCGTGGATAAGAATCATTTTCGTAGAAAGAAGACGGAATCATCCGATTGAGTTGATTGACCGTGATGGATGCATCCAATATCGTCAATGAATAACCTCCATCATCGCCCGTCATGGGATAATCGCGATGTAAGGCAAGCTTTACCGCGCGTAAATATGCATCAGTGATTTGCTCATTTGGCCTTACTGTTAGATCAAAAAATTTATAGTTAGATGACACAATATCTTCTTTGCCGGCGCATATTTGCACCGTGACCTTGTCAAATAAAGCAAGTTTTGCATCTTTCACAGTCTTGATTGGTTTCAAAGTTGTTGCATTTGTGGCCATGACAAATAAGAAAAGAACAAAAGATAAGATCATTTTTTGCATATGAATTTCCTCCAATACATGATGCGTTTTGAACAATGTGATTGGGATACTAGTAAGAATTTGAGGGCAGAAAAAGTTAGATTTTTTCGTGCATAGGAATGATCAGAACAAAATCTTGATATCCGTCGAAGGTATAAACATTATTCTTAAGTTTAATTTTCATCTTTAAATTTCGTAACCTTAGGATAATTTGTTTTAAACGTTCTTCTTTACACGCCATGGGAGAAAGATCGTTCCGATATAGGGTATCAATCAAACTCCAACGATAGATTCCCACTTCACCTGCGCAAATAATTTTGTAGAGGGCCCTTTGGAGATTTGGCGAAAGAACAGAGGTCTTTTTATTGCTATATTTAATTTTATAATTGTATAAATCAATCCATGGTTTCTTGATCTTCTCCAAGCTGATATCTTGGTATCTCTTCATTAGCAGGTCTTCATTATCAAAGAACCAGCAGTCATTTTCGTGATCTTTAATTCTCTTTTTGAACCAAGGTGGCAAATAAAGATCGTATTCCGGGCGATACTTTTTTCCATATAAAAAAGAAAAACTGCTATTGCAGGGATGGCAGGCCAAGGATAGTTTTTGCCAGGTTGAAACGAGCAAACCGCATTTTTCTTTCCAGTAATAGTAAGTAATGATCTCGCTAACTCGATAAATATCTTTCTCACAGGGGGCGGATAAAAGACTTGCTCTTGCTTGATCCACTCTTTTTTGCTCAAACAGCATCATGGCCTCAAGTGTGAATTGGAATAACTCTTCAAATTTTGATTTTTGTTTGAAGATCTTGGCCTGGTCTAAATAAATTTGGCCTTTGTCCAAAATTTCAAATAAGAAATATCCATAGGCCATACGACTGAGGAGCGTTTGCTCCCACTGCGCGTTTTTGTTGGCGCGGGAGAGTGCCAGGGCCTTCAGATAATTTTCTTCAAAGGCATCAAACTGAAAGGTCCCAGCGGCAATGACCCCTAAGGTAAAAAAACCTCTGAGGGCCAGGGCGTCGGTTTGCCCTGGTTGAGCGAGTAGCTTTGTGATTGAGTCAGCCGCATTTTCATACTCTTCATGCTCAAGGTGATTCCAGGCCTTGTAGTAATAAAAGAGTGGGTCAATTTCTTGCAGCAGGATTTTTCTTTCAAGACAAATACTTTCTATAAACAGAAATATAGAGCGGGCGAAATATTTTTCACCTGCATTGGAGTGAAGAAAGGCTTTTTTTATTAGTTTCACGAGGTAAACGACGTCGCACTCTTTATAAAAATCATAGTTTTTAAATTCACCAAGGGACTTTATAGCTTCTGGAAGCATCCCCAACATTGAATAGATTTGTGAAACTTTAATCTGCTCCTCATTTGAAAGCGAATGTTTCTTTTTATAAACAGAAATGAGTTTCTTGGTTTTTTGCAAGTCTAAGGAAGAGGCCAAATTGAGAATTTCTTCTATCGTGTTTGCCATGATGTTTTGGTTTAAATTATGCCCTAATAAAGTGTTCCTGGGTATAAATACCGATGAATGGTCCATCGTACCAAACCGTGCAAAAATAATTCCATCTTAAAAAGGCGGTTATTGGGAGCCGGTTCGCGCTCGATGCCGCCCTGCAACCGTCGTCCATAGCGAAAGTCACTTCTTCTATCAGCAAGGTGCTCGCTGCTGCTCGGATCATTAGATTAAGCTTTTTTTTAGGACGGCACTGGTGACGTCTGGACTACTATCTTTTGCCATCGCGTTTTCCCATTGATACAAGAAAAATTAGGTCAGGCGCTGTCTCTTGTGTAAATTGTTCACCCCCCTGTAACTACCATAATTCTTTTCATATGATGGCGTCGTCAAATTTAACCGTCTGTCAAATGACTGGGAGTCCTTATGATTGGTCGTATTTTCCTTTTGGGATTATTTCTTACAGTTACTGCTCATGGAAGTTATGCTTCGGATTATAATGCAACATTCTCGTTTGCCGAGGCAGTGGGAGTGATTGAGAAAGCAAAAATTGTCTTTAAGAAAACGAAAGGGGCATCCTTCCTTTGCGCTGAGAAAAAGGATGTCTACATGACAATGTCAAGCGTAGGAACTTCAGGAATCGTGGAGTACTCGGCGGAAAATCCCAATACGTTTACTTGTAAGTATGAGGCCGTCAGCTTCATAGGGGACTTCCGTTGTTTTGATAATGCTAAAGAAAAATGCATTTCGACTTCTCTGGAATTGAAGTTTGGGGAGGTAATGGGATTGGATTACAAAAGTTTGGAGTGGTATAGTGGCTTCAAGCTGCTTAAGATTAATCCTGAGTATGGATTAGAGACTGTATTTTTTAAAGAAAAGCTGAATCATGCAAGCAGTTTTTCATTTATGCTAGTCTTTGAGTAAGTCAGCATCCTTAAGGGTAGAAGATATAGACGGCCCTCCTTTTAAACCGAGGGCTTCCATCACTTGATATACTATCTTAAGATTGGCCCCTCTCTGAGATGACTATCGGGAAATTCCAAGTTCAGACGGAACGTTCTCTTGTGTCTTTTGCTGTTCATAAAAGGTCGAGGAGTTATCGCGTGCTCCATCAAAGACGGTAGTAGGGGACGGTTGATCCGGGTCACTGCTGAAGAAAAACCACCTGATCGCGCCGTAGATCCCACTTTCAGCACAAATATCTTTCAAGATCAGGTTCCTGCCCGAATGGCGCTCGCGGCACACCTTTGCATCATTGCTGACAGTGACAGTACTGAGGACTTCGGCATTACCGAAGACCTCGGCATAACCGTGGACCTTGGCATTACCGTAGACCTTAGCATTACCGTAGACCTTGGCATTACCGTAGACCATGGCATTACCGTAGACGTAGGCAGTTCCTGCCAGTTCGGCATAACCGTGGACCTGGGCATTACCGTAGACCTTGGTGTCATCGGAGACGTCGGCAAAACCGGACACCTTGGCATTACCGTAGACCTGGACATTACCGAACACCTTGGCAAAATCGGAGACGTTGGCATTATCGTAGACCTTGGCGTTACCGAGGACATTGGCGTAATCACAAACGGAAGCGTTGGGGCCGATGAAGGCCTTGGATGAAACGACGGCGGTATCGGCGACAAAACCACCTCCGTTTGAATGGCGATGTCCAGGTTCCCCTCTGCAGGGTTTATCTTTATCTTCGGCAAAGGTCGTGGCCAGGGCAATTTGTGTTAAGAATACAAGTCCAATCAGGTAAGCTCTTTTCATAAATCTTCCCTTTTTTGATTGTGTACTTGATTCATTGTGATCTGAAAGGGGCCGCGAACATAGAAAGAAAAACTGGCTGAACTGGTATCACCATTAACCAGGCCGGCACCATAGACCTGGGCATAATCGTGTAGCATTGGGGTCGATAAAGGCCGTCGGGTCCTGCTTTTTGGTATTAGCGGTCATTATAATTCAATGACTTCCCAAAAGTTGTGGCAGTCCCTGGTTCGGGTAATATAACTTCCTAGTTTGGCAAGACGGTATTGGCGATACTTGTGTTAGTCGGCACTTCAGCAGATGCTTTCACGGTATGGGCACGCCCTATTTGGAGAATTTGGCCATCTGAAAGGACTTGAAAGTGAGTACGTAGTCATTGGCGAAGGTCTGGAATTTATCGGGTCATCTACTTTATAAAAAAAGGCGATGTCATTTTTCTTGTCCATGGTTTCCAGAAGAAAACCAATAAGACTTCTCAGAGAGATATTGAGGTGTCGATTCAGAGAATAAAGAGGTTGTGATGAAAGCGAAAAGGTATAAGACTATTGAAGAATTTGGCAAGGATATCGGGGTTTCACCGGAGAGGATCAAAATTTCTAAAATGAAGGCGAAGCTCTCGATCGCTGGGGCAAAGGTGATCCGTCCAGGTGTCTTGAATTCTGCGCCCCAGATGTTACATACTTCGATCCATTTCTCGATCGTCGCATTACCGGAATTTTTTCTTTAGAACACTTAGACGCTCTTAATATTACTCTTTCTTTTTGCCTTTTTATGCTGCTACGCCTATATTCCGCCCAAACACAAAGAGCTGGGGTAAGGGCAGGCTATGCACCTAAAGGAAATTGGATTTAGAGATTTTCCACAGGGGCAAACGGAGGAGCATCCGTTTCGGATTCCCGTGATACGCTCTCTCAAGTCTTTGGTGCTCGACCAGCCTGTTACGATTCTCGTTGGCGAAAATGGCTGCGGTAAATCCACTTTGCTTGAAACCATTGCCGTTGCTGCTGGTTCTGTCGCCGTAGGGGGCAATTCCATCGAGAGGGACGAGAGTCTTGCCCAGGCGAAGCTCCTTTCCAAGTACCTACGTCTGTCGTGGATAAAGAGAACTCACAGAGGCTTCTTCATGCGCTCAGAAGACTTCTTTAACTTCGCTAGAAGAGTACGCGAGGAACAATCTGAACTGAAAAATCTGGCTGACGAAGCCGGACAGAAATTCAAGGGCTACGGGAGATTGCTCGCCGTGGGCGCAGCCCTTGGGCAAAGCTATGCGCTTGAAGCGAAATATGGCAAAGACCTCGATGCCAATTCTCATGGGGAGAGTTTTCTCAAGCTCTTTCAGGGGCGCCTTGTGCCCGATGGCTTCTACATTCTCGACGAACCGGAAGCCCCGCTCTCGCCGGTTCGTCAGATGGCCTTTATCGCCATGATCCAAGACTGCGTGAAAGAAGGTTCTCAATTTCTGATCGCCACCCACTCTCCCATTCTAATGGGCTATCCGGGCGCAAAAATCCTGAACATAGACGGAAAATCCATTTCATCCGTCCAATATGAAGACCTAGAGCACGTCAAAATCACCAAAGCATTTCTCAACAACCCGGCTTCATTCTTAAAGCACCTATGAAACCAATCGGCTGAAGAGGAAAAATGGAAAACATCCCTGCCTGGGCAATATGTGCGGATTCTTGGAGCGAAAGGAAGATTATCAGAAGTCTTTCCGAGCCGCGCGGGCCGTAGTCAGAGCGACCCTTGAATACTTTGAGTACTGAAATGGTTGAAAGTGTTCCTGAGATTTCCTTACCGCTAGTGAAACAGCTTCTCCAGAAGCAATTTCAATCTTAAGCGCGTTTGAGAACTCTTGAGTTGATTTATGCTGATGCGAGAGGAGAAAAGCAATGCAAATTGAGTTATACCGCGCTACCGAGCTTACCCATAATCAAATCACGGCACTCAGAACGTTATCACAGGCAGTTTATTCGCCGGAATCAAATGTAAACTGGCCCGGTCGAACCATCGAATGGGCCACGGCGGAGTGGCGAATTTTCTGCAGGGACGAGCGTCCAGGCCAGTGTGCACTTTTCGCCATATTATACATTCCAATATAATTCATGATTCCGATATCTTTACGGAGGGCATCCTTACTCATTTTTTTGTAAAATAGACAATCCGATTGTCCTGAGTTTTTTTAGTCGCTACTCAAAGAAATTTCTTCGGCCAAAACAATTTTGGATTTTCTTCATCTTTAAAATAATCAACTTTACTTCCGGCTTGAAATAGTTTTTTAATTCTACTCACGTATACCTTTTGTGAATCGGGGTATTCACAAACCTCAAAGTCATCCATCGTAGTTAGATCTAAGTATTTTACAGGCCTGTCGGTGTGATTGTAGAGCTGATGAGCACCTTCGGGTGAGTTTGTGAAAAATAGTAAATCACCCTTTTTAACTTCACGAAACTGCCCTGCCTGTCGAAGAATGGCCTTACCTTCCAAGATTAGAAAAAGTTCCTCGTCAGAATGATGAAAATGATAAGGACATGAAAACGTTTTAGGATGAAGAACGACGATATGAAATCCGAGTTTTTTGGCGCCCATCTGCGACGCTAGTGGCACAGATTCTTTTTTATAAAACTCGCCTTTTTGATCTAGTTTAAGTTCGAGGTCGTTGATATTTGCGATATTTTTCCAATCCATAGTAAGCTGACTATTACTGATTATCGGCTAAATTGTCTAATTTTAATCGAAACAATTCACCTGTATTTTGAAAGTGTTGCTCAAATGCCAGCTCTAAAATTAGGCACCTACGGTTCTCATAAATGGTTCTCGAAACAAGATTCTCATATTCGACGATCTCTTCTCCAAGGACAAGATCGCCGATCCGAAGCTCTTTGAAGACCGCCCCGGCCGATCCAAAATGGATAATGGACGAGCAATCAAAGGAATCGATGAGAAGCTGACAAGCTACGCCCCTTGAACGGCTGTTCTTCTAAGTCTTCGAATGACTCCAGGAGACCGATGGCCACCTTTTTCATCGGAATTACAAATCCAAGTTTCCTTTGCCTCTTCATTTTACCTACTTCTGTGCCAAGAAGTAAGCCCGGTGCGTCTGCGCCTCGACCCCTTCGGCATACGGTGGCCTCTCGACGCGGGCCTTGATTTCAAATCCTGCCAGACGCAGGTATTCAGCCATCTCATTCGGCGTAAAGAAGATGAAATCAAGGCTCAGTTCGTGCACCCCCCACAGTTCATCTACATGCACGATTTGCTCTCCGATATGATGCGAGAGAAAGAGATGGCCTCCGGATTTCAAGACCCGATTGATCTCTTTCAAGGCCACCACCACCTGCTCCCGAGGGATGTGGATGATCGAGTAAAGCGCTGCAACGCCCGCCAAGGACTCGTCTTCGAGACCGGTCGCCAGCATGTCGCCTTGCTGGAATCTGATCTGGGGACTGAGACGACGCGCCTGCTCACACATCCCAACGGAAAGATCCATCCCGAAGGCTTGGACACCCCGCTCATCGAGGTATCGCGCAATGTGCCCGGGGCCGCACCCCAGGTCACAGACCGGACCTTGCTCGCGAACGAGATCGGAAAACTGATCCAGTAGCTCTCGATCCTTGGGCTTGTTTTCCAACTCGTGAAAAATTCGTTTCGCGTATTCTTCTGCTATTTTCGTATAACTGTCCGCTGTATCCATGGGCTCCTCCTTATGTTGGTTTTACTTCATAACAGGCATTCGATCTCCGATTGATGCAGAGGTTGCGGAGAGAGCGATGAGTGCGCCACCAGCAAGAGTCGCTGGAGTCGCGCTCTCTCCAAGCAATAAATGGGCGGCGAGCACCCCGTACACCGACTCTAGGGAGAATAGGACACTGACGGTACTTGCGGAGAAGTATTGGAGCGCCCTAAAAAGGAGAAGTTGTGGAATGGCCGTTAAGCCGATCCCCAGGAGAAGGAGTTCGACCCAAACCCCGGTCTGCTTAGGCAAGTTCCCCATCGAGAGAACCGCCGGGGTGAGAAGCAAGGCCGCACACAGATTTTGAAACATGAGAAATCGAGCGACTGGAAGCGCGGCATTGGATTTGGCCTTGCCGACGATCATGTATGCCGAAAACAGGAGCGCGGAAAGCAAGCCGGCCAATACGCCTGAAAGCATCTGGCCGGATGCAGGTTCCTTGGGAAGGAGCATCCAGACCCCAATTGAGCTCGTCAGCGCAAATAGAATGTGCCTCGTCCTTTTGGGCGACCGAAGAATCATGGGTTCGATGAGGCCGACAAGGATGGGACAGAGCGAGAAAGTGAATACAGCAATGGTAACGGAGGAGAACTGGATCGATGCGAAGAAGCTGATCCAATGGGCCGCAAGGAGGACTCCCATCACCCAGGCCGATCGGAGTCCTTTGAGCATCCCATCCAAGCTGCCCTTGACGCCCAAGAGACCGAGCAATCCCAGGGCCGCAAATCCGCATCTGGACCAAACGAGGATGAGAGTAGACGCCCCAGTGTGCTTACCTACGGCCCCAGCTGTTCCCATCAGAAGCACGGCCAGATTGATCTGAATGAATGGGAGCATCATGACGGCATCCCATGAAGCCTTCGGAGCTTCGTTCTTGCTTCGGTCAAAGTCTTGACCAAGTCGTCGACATCTCGGGCGCTTGTCTTATAATTGGTCACGCAGGCGCGAAGGACGGGCCGATTCCCTGAGAGGCGCGTGATGGAGATCCATGCCTTGCCGGAAGCGAGAACCTCACGGGCGATGCCTGCTAAATAGTCGTTCGGTGTTTCCGAAACCTCAGCCTCAGTAAAACAGACCACAGGCAGAGGCGTCTGGTTGACGATTTTCCATCCGGCCTCCTGCAGGCGCTCTCGAAGAAGCGCGCCCATACGAGTTTGGTATCTGAGCACGGCGGCGTAGCCCTCTCGTCCGGCCACGGCCAGGGAAAGAAATACCTTGAGCCCTATGAGTCTTCGCGACCATTGCATCGAATTCTGATAAGGCTCGACCACATCAAGTCGATCGGTGTCCTGGGGAACATAGGGTGTGTCGATTCGAAATGTTTTCTCCAAGATGTCCGCGTGCCGCGTGAGATAGAGACCCGCCGCCATGGGCACGGAAAGCCATTTGTGGGCATCCAGAGTGATTGAATCAGCGAGGTGGACCCCCTCGAAGTGGTGGCGAAGTTCGGGGACCAGGACGGCGGCACCGCCCCAGGCGGCGTCGAGGTGAAACCACAGGCCTTCCCGGGCGGCGAATGCCGCGATTTCAGCGATAGGGTCGATCACCCCTGTGTTGGTTGTTCCGGCAGTGCCAATGACCAAAAACGGCGTATGCCCTTCCTTTCGATCCTTCCGGATCTGGTCCGCCAAGAGTTCCGTATTCATCTGGAGGAAGCGATCCACGGGAATCTCCCGAATCGCATCGGCGCCTAGCCCACACATCCGGGCGGCCCGGTGGTGAGTGTGGTGCCCCTCGGTCGAGCAGTAAATAAGGGGCCGTGAGCGCAATGCCCGAACCCCTTGGACCGCAAACTCAGGAAAACGATGAGTTAAAGCGGTTAGGCACGCCGTATGATTCGCCTCGGATCCGCCCGAGGTAAAGGTTCCATGGGTCTTACGTGGGTCCAGTCCAAATTGTTCGCCAAAAAACCGAAGAACGTGCTGTTCGACCTCAACGGCAAATGGAGACGCACTCCAGGAGCCGGCCTGGGGATTGAATGCTGCGACCAAAGTGTCCGCCATCACGCCCATGAAAGACGCTCTAGGATTAAAGAGGCCAAAGTAGGAGGGATGCGAGGTATGTGTTTGGTACCGAGTCAGTCCCTCGACGCAAAGTCGAATTGCGTCGGACGGCCGGATCGGGCCCGAGAAGTCTGCATCGCGAAGCAACTCCCGGATCGGCCCCGGGTCCAACTTCGGAGTGACGGGATACTCAGTGACCTTTCGCCAGTAGATCTCAATCGCGTCGTGTACTCCCGCCCATAGTTCGGACCGCTGCTCGGGAGAAAGCTCAAGAAGGGAGGACGCAGGCTCAAGGCGCGGGACACTGATGCAGTCATTCAATTTCATTCTGTATTCCATGCCTTTCTTAGAACATTGTTCGTTTACAATCTGACAATTAGAGACTAGGTTCTGAAACATGGAAATACAACAGAATGAAATTTCAAATAAGAGTCGAAAACAGCCATTAGACCGAATCGACTGCGAAATTTTGGCGACTTTGCAAAAGAATGCGCGCCTGTCGAACAAGGAGTTGGCCGTAAAGGTCGGGCTGGCCCCTTCCAGTTGTCTCCAGAGAGTCCGTCAACTTCAAAAGGACAGGATTATTCGGAGTTTTCACGCTGACATCGATCCCGCGGCACTTGGAATCGGGCTTCAGGCCTTGATCGCCGTCCGGATGAAAAAACATTCGAGGCAACTGTTCAAGGTGTTGCGTGCGCATCTAGCAGTCTTGTCCGAGGTGGTTTCGATCGCGCATATCAGTGGCCCGAACGATCTCCTGGTCCAGGTCGTGGTACGGGACACTAATCACCTGCGGGATTTGATCGTGGACCAGTTCGCGACGCGTGTGGAGGTTGATCGATGTGAAACTTCGATCATCTACGACTATTTTCGCAGTCCCGTTCTGCCGAAGCTGATCTGATCGCTCGCCGCAACTATGGAGATACGATCTATGGATAATACGAAGACCGCCGTGCAATCTTAAGAGCGTTTGATTTCCCCACATAAAATCCCGCGATTTTTCCAAGATTACATTTATTCAAGTGAGATTATATCCTAATAATGGTATTTGTGAGGCATAAAATAGGGGGCTCATTTGTCCTTACCTTTTCACCATTATACTTGTTGTACAAGTAGCTTGAGCACATCAGATGTGCATTCTTGTTACAGATTTACGATCTGACAAGGCCTGACATGCTTTTGATACACCCTATGCACCCGCGAGTATGCGGTGTTCGTCTCCTTGGCAATCCGATACAAACTAGCCTCTCCGTTTCTATCTAAATAGGCCAAAATATCTGCAACGGGAATATGCATGCCCATGATTCGGTATTTTAGCTCGGGAACATTTCTTACAATGTAGCTCATGTGTTTCAGATTTTTTTCCTCTTCCTCTCGATTAAACAAAGGGGCGATCAGTCCATATTTTTTCCAAACAGCGCCTTGAACTTTAGGCCGTGGCAGATGAGAAAAAAGCGGCTCACTCTTTTTACCCCTTTTAATAAATGAGCTTAGTATTTTAAATGGGCCATGCTTGAACTTTTCACCGTCAATTAACTCAATAAAATACCCCAGAACTCTTGGGTCATATTTTGTCTTGCCCAGAACAGTTCTAATTTTTGAAGGGGAAAGGTACTTTCCATAGCGAGATATCCAATATTCAAGACATCGGGTCAGTCTTGTGTCGCTAAAGACGGCATTAGTGGCCTCAACGAAAAATTCTTCGAGATCAATATACTCTGTGGGAGAGGTAAGGTGAGGCGTGATATTTCCGCCCAAATAGGCGAGGTGAGAGGCGGTTAATTCTGCAAAGTTCTGCGCCTCATTTGAAGAATTTTTTGAGTTCAATTTCAAGTTCATGCACATTCTCTTTTAGTTTTTTTTTGAACTTATCCGGCAAATCCGCGCCTTGATTTTCAACGATAAAATTAAGGCCTTTTTTGATTTCCAAAAAACTAGGTTTTATCTTGAGGAGGTCTTCCAAATCCCTTTCAATGCCACGCTCTCTGCGATCAAAGTAGGTAGCCACTTTTAGGATCACAATATCCGAAAGGGACAAGGCATAGAGTTCAATATTCTCGAATGTCTCAATTTTTTTGAGCATGTGATGGGACTTACGTTATCAATGTCCTCGGTACGTCTATCAATGGATATTTCATGCAGTTCGATGCCGTAGGCCCCAATGACATGCATGGTGACGGTAAGATTCTTTTCACCTAGCCACTTATCCAAGATTAAGAGTTTTTCTTCTAAATGATTCAAGTTTTAGCCCCTAAATTGAGTATATCACAATATGTTATATACTCAAAATTTCCGGATTTATAATAATGATTATAGGGTCGACGTCAAATTTTTCGGTGTAAATTCGGTTGCTTATCAGATAGTCTCTTAGTTAAAATACGAAAGGATGCTCACAGACAAGATATCTGCTTTCTTGCTGTGGGAATAATTCGCAGGGTGGTATTGTTCCCTCTCTACACAGCTCGATTGTGTTTCACCCGTAACATCCATTATATGCGATAATCCTGATTGAATAAATGCAGAACTTTAACGATTCGCAGATTTTTTGTGGAAAATCAGAACTTAATTAAGATTTCAAAATTTATAAAACTTCCTGTCTTTGGCATTGCACTTATTTGTTGTGGATGCCAAACGTTGGGAGGATTTGGAGGAGTCGGTGCGGGAGCCACAGCGGGGCTTGGAGCCGGGATCATTGCCGCAGGAGAAGAACGAGATGCAAGTGAGAAAAGTTCGAATACGCCGTCAGGTCCCATGTTCCCTGAATCAGATGTTTCTTTTGCTCTAAATGTCGGAAGTTATTTTCATAGGGACGGCATCTTAAGAGAGGCAGGAGATATCGGGCCTACTTTGGCCCTTGACTTGAATCTGATGCCTAAAGAGAAGGATGATGACAATGGTTTAAGGTTCGGTTGGACTGCCTTTTGGGGGTTTGATCATTTTTGGAAAACCAATAACGGTGTTTTAAAACAAAAATATTGGAACAAAGATTTTACTAATTACCTTGCGGGTTTTGGAGTGATCCTTCAAGCGCGCGCTTCTAAAGATACCAAAATAAGCTACTCCCCGGGCTTTGCCATCAATTTCCTTGAAATAGATTCATTCGGGCCACGCAATGACGATTTTAAAGATCAGACAGTTTCTATTACACATAAGTTAAAGATAGAGAGTAAATTGATCATGGCCGATGATTACAAAATTGGTGACAGTCATTTTGACAATCTTTATTACGGACTCTCGTTATTTACTTATTGGACTCCCAGTCCTCTCGGGAAATTTTTAAATACCACACGATACAAAGCGAATAGTCCCGCCAATAGCTGGGCGTGGATGGTTCATTTGGTCTGGGAATACTTGTGACAGACAAATTACAGCAAAGTTCCCACGCAGTTCGGTGTGACCATCCTCCCCCCGATCTTATAGTCAAAAAAAGAGGTCTTAATTGGTCCTCGTCTTTTGCCTCATTTGGTCCCCAATTTAATGCCCATAACCTCAATTATGGGCTTTACCCGCATCAATCACCACACGCTACTCGTTGCATCTCACGTCGGGTGCGAACTCTGCGACGATCTTCTTGATTCCCCAGACCTGTAAATGATCCTTAAGGGCGGCAAAAACCCTGGCACCAAGTTCCATCGAGTCTGGGCCAGTGAACTTATCTTTTGCGTTCGGCCAACGGTAAGAGATTTCCATACGTGACATTTTTTTATCGATTGGAGTGCTGTTGAATACATACGGAAGTGAACTCATCGGTAGAAAAATATTCTCAACATCCTTCACATGTATGGCCTCCACGGCGATCACGACCCGTCGGTTAATGCAGTATGCATCCTGCTCAATAGCCAAAATATCTGCAGGTAAGGACAATAGAAAGAGAACAATCTTAAGAGAGAGTAATTTCCCCACATAAAATCCCGCGATTTTTCCAAGATTACATTTATTCAAGTGTGATTATATCCTATAATGGTATTTGTGGCATAAAATAGGGGGCTCATTTGTCCTTACCTTCAGATCGCAGCGGCTATCGCAATTAAGGAAGCGGAAATCAATTTTTCCCCTGACCCTGTACCTCAAGGTTTCACTGAGCAAGAGCTGGCGATCGTCTTGGCCCGTCCTGAAATCCAGAGGAATTCGATTAAGGCCAATCGTGCAACCCCTGTGCCCAGCTTTTCGATCAGGCATTACAAAACCGCGTTCCCAACCTCTTTTTGCATGGTCTCCAAGACCGCCTGGTCCCGATTAAGCACGCCCGAAATATTTATGACCGCCTTAAGCAGAACAATCCATCGAATCGTTTTGTGGAAATCGATGGCGGGCATATGATTCATGTCTCCCGATATGAAGTGGTACAACAGGTTTTAAGTTCTTGGTTCTCGTCAGGTAATCACAATCGATACGAACCGAGCACATAGTAAGGTCGCAAGAGGATATTGAGAAACGCGCCACCTCGTTACTGAAAGTGAGGATGCGTTTAAACTTTGAAAAACTTAAGGATACTATGTCATCTACTACCTTCACCCCCTGGAGCTACGCCGCATCCGCGCCCTCAAGACACCATACGGAATCCAGAAATATCTCGACGACATCCCATATCACCTGGCAAACACCGCTTGGTCCCCCCGCCGCGTCCTGCGCGAAGACACAGCACATTGTCTCGAAGGAGCGATTTTTGCGGCCGCAGCATTACGCATGCTCGGCCACCCGCCGGTGCTCGTGGACCTCGAGGCCCATCGCGACACCGACCACGTGCTCGCCGTCTTTCGCCAGGACGGCCACTGGGGCGCGCTGGCTTCGTCGAACTATTCAGGCTGTCGCTACCGCGAGCCCGTCTACCGAACACTGCGCGAACTCGCCATGAGCTACTTCGATACCTATTTCAACCTGGCCCGCGAGCGCACCCTTCGCGCTACTCGCGGCCGGTGAACCTCGGGCGCTTTGATGCCCACAACTGGATGACCAGCGAGAAGAATGTGTGGGTGATTGCAGAGCACTTGTGCGAGATCCCGCATAGCAACCTGCTCACGCATGGCCAAGAGAAGCGACTGAGCCGGGTCGACCTCCGCAACTTCGAAGCAGGGATGGTTCGCCACCGAAGCAAATAAGATAATGACGTTTAGGTCATTTCCTGTTTGTTATTTGGCCATGTGCACGACCCAAGCCGGCCTTTTGACCAAAAAAGGGGCCTTTTTGGTCCGTTTTGTACCTCATTAAGAATCTCCGTTCTTTACAGAGAATAATCCGCTAAAAATTTATCTGGGAATAATTATAAGACCTCTTGATGAGCGATAGAGACCCGAGTAGTGTGCCCCACCACTCAGATAGGACACGAAATGATCAAGTCAGTTTTGTTAGCAACACTATTCACCCTTTACTCGACCGTCGTTTTGGCAGACAGGGTCACCTGGGTAGAAGAGTGCGAAACCCCTCGAAGTGCATCCGAGGCCAACACCTATTCCACACTGCAAAAGCATGTTTATGCAAATCCACAGGCATCATGCGCGGAAATTTATGAGTTCTACATGACAGAGGGCCATGTCGGTTATCAATTCAATAGGCAGTCTTTTGAAAAACAAGAAACTTTCGCACTTCGACCCTTGATAGAATTGATTAGGGGGCGGTCATTTAGCATGTTCACATTCTCTCTCTCAGACGAAGAACAAATCGCCAATTTAAAGAAGGTCACACGCTTAACACTTAACCTTGGAAAGATTGATAGCAATACGCGATATTTTTCAGGACTTCGATCTTTAGAAAGTTTGGATCTCAAACTCGACACTCCTTTGGGTGCATTAGATGGTCTTAAGGACCTGCCAAATTTGAAAAGTTTAACTCTAATGATTCCTGATGTTGTGAATTTTTCATTTATTACACCAAATACATTTCCCAAACTAAGCTCTTTTTCCCTTAGCTCCACTCATCTAGATAATTTAGACCCAATCGACTTTTCACCCTTAGCTATGCTGCCATCACTATGGGATCTGAGCATCTACTATTACAATGCCAATGGATTTGACTTTCTTGCAAGACTCAAGAACTTAATGGCCCTAAATCTCACTGGTACAAATATTTCTGATCTCACACCACTAAGCCGTCTAACTAAAATGCGTCGCCTCAACTTAGCAAAAGGAACAAAAAACCAAAAAAAAATAACTGACATCTCCCCTCTTCGAGACATGTTTTTCTTGGAGTCATTAGATCTCAGCATGAACGATGTGCAAGATATTGTGCCTCTCATGAACATGGCCAACATAGAGCGCCTGGATCTCTCAGGAAATAATCGGATTGAAGATATCTCTTCCCTTCGCCATATGAAATTCCTCACACAATTTTCATACAACTGCGTCGTAACAGCTCAATCAGTAGGACCAAAAGAGATAAAGGAAATCCCCTGTGCCAATCCACTCTTGACTGACATTTCTCCCTTAAAATCCCTAGAATATCTTGAAATACTTAAACTCCCCAATCATAGGATTCGCGATATTTCACCGCTGGCCGGACTTTTCAATTTAAGCGACTTGGATTTGCAACATAACCTCATAGAGGTTATCACGCCACTCTCGGCCCTCACTCAAATAACAAAACTCTCTCTTGCGAAAAATTTAATACATGTGATCTCACCTCTCGAAAATTTGAATTCCCTTCAAGAACTCAATCTTTCTTTCAATCCTATTAGCAACATCTCCACACTAAGCAACCTTCGCACTCTTACGGAATTGGATCTCCACAATACTGCGGTCAGCAGTATCGACGGACTGGAGAATAATAATGATCTTAGAATACTTGATATTGGTGCAACTCAAATCAAAGAACTCTCCCCACTGAAGAGCATGGCCGAATTAATGACTTTAAGCATAGACCATACTGCGCCTGAGAACCTTGCGCCCCTCGCTGAGAGACGCTCCCTGACATCCCTTAACCTCTCTGAAATAAAGGTGAAAGACATTTTTGCAATTAAGAATTTGAGCAAGTTGGTGAGACTCAATCTCTCAGGAGTTCCACTTAAAGATGTCCAACTTCTACAGAATTTTGCATGGTTAAAATCAATTGACCTTTCTTCAACCGGGTTAACTTCTCTAGAGGGTGTTCAAAAATTGAGAGGGCTTGTCTCTATAGAATTCTCCAACAACCATATTCGTGATTTGTCACCACTGTCCGAACTTAATCTTTATTTTGCAGGAGGCAGCAATAATAAGATATCAAATTTGACACCTCTCCAAAAACTTATCTCTCTTCGAGGTTTGAATTTATCTCATAATAATATTGAAGATCTTGCCCCCCTTTCCAAACTTGTTAACATTGGGAAGCAAGACTGGAACAGCAATCTTGCTCATAACGCAGATAAAAAATCCTTCATAGGACTCAAACTTGCCTGGAATCAAATTCAAGTTATCTCGCCTCTTCAACATCTAAAGGCCCTTACAGACCTGGACATTGCCGGGAATAAAATTGATGACCTATCGATTATTCCGACTATCCCTGCATTAAAAATACTAAATGCTTCCGCCAATAACCTCACCGACATTTCTGCTCTCTCTGGACATCCTTCACTCACAACGCTCATGCTTAGTCACAACCAGCTTGCCTCGTTGCCAGAAATTAATACTTTGCCCAGATTGAAACGTCTTGTGGTTGATGCCAAAGACGAGGAGGAATGGAGTAATCTACAGGATATGCTGAAGAACAATAACACGATTTGGTGGCTTGAGATAGAAAGCCCTCTCGCGGTTCCGCCCATGCTTTCTTATTTTCAAGAAAACCCCAGACTTTCAAGATTTTCAGTTTTTCAAACCCAGCGGGTACCGGAATACGGCCTCAAGGGGACAGGCGTGCTGGTCCAAAAAAATTTTAATGGTGAATCTACTTCTTATACTGGGGAAATCTTAAACTATGAGTTGCCAGAACTATGAACCCCTTAAATCGGCGATCTTTTGTCAAAGTTGACTGGCGCTCCCAATATGAAAGACCCGTCGGCCTCGATAAGCTCCTCACCAGTTGTCTTGAGCGAGTCGTGTCGGAGCTTTCGATTCCAGTTCTTGGGGCCTTCCAGACCGAATTGATATTTCATGATGGATCTTCATCGGCGGACGATCACAAAATATTCGTCAACGTCAGACCCAACTATGAGAGCTATCGAATGGAGGATTGGCTCGAACTCATTTTCTCCCATGAACTCACGCATTATCTGACGCAATCTTAAGGCGTTTGATTTCCCCACATAAAATCCCGCGATTTTTCCAAGATTACATTTATTCAAGTGTGATTATATCCTGTAATGGTATTTGTGAGGCATAAAATAGGGGGCTCATTTGTCCTTACCTTCTGTTGGTAAGAATCGAATGTTAGGTGGCGTCCATCACCCCACTGATATTGTGGCAGGACAAAAGCTCGGTGATGCCCTCACTCATCGCCTTTTTTCTTCACCAGAATTTTTACAAAAGTTAGATAAGCTTTATAAAACTACTGACACTTCATTTTACCCATGAACCATATCGGCCATGGGCCACAAGCCATTCTGGCGATCCAGCACCCTGTTTTCAAAAGAAATGACCTTGAATATGTCTTTCAAATACGTCCTTCGACTGCCAAGAACTGGATTAAGCAATGGTTGGAAGAGGGTATTATGGAAACAAAAGGAATTGGCCGTAATACTTGCTATAATTTCAGATCGAAAGGTGAGACGATTGCCTTGAACACCGAAGTTGATGCCCTTGAGAAACGGAATAAGTACCCGCCATTATTTTCCAAAAATTTTTTAAAAAAAGAAGCGGCCTTTGCCCACTAATATAAAAAGACGACCGGACGGCAAAGCGTCCGATCCAATCATATCAAATCATCAAGTAAACGCATCCGCTTGTCATTGCACGCTAGCGCGACCGCACGCAGCGCACGGCATTATAGCTGTAGGCGTTGCTGCGGGAGAGGTAGTCGATGAGACCAACGCCGCCACCGAGTACGTAGGCATAGTCGGAGTCGTCGGGGCGAACTGACGAAGACCAGAACCAGTACTCTCCAAGGTCACGTGACGGGCGCTTGTAGCCTTTAGGACTAAAGTAGAAGTGGTCTGGATTTCCTGCGCTGTCCGATCCTTTCACAAGGTAGTATCCATCCCTCTTTGTCTCACTGACCCCTTCCGCTCCATTCTCGATTTGTGCAACCTGCACAAGCTCCCGAGCTGTTGGTAGTCGCATTCCCTTGTCCTTGCAAATTCTATCGGCTTGGTATTGTGTCACTCTTGTTTTTAAAATCCCAGTCAACTTCGGTAGGGTCAGACGCACGACCGGCTGCTGAAGTTCCCGGATCTGTCGCAGGGCCTCATTTAATTGCTGTTGGCATTCCTGCGCCTGTACCAAGGGGGACTTGGCAAACAGAACCATTCCGAGAACGGCAATTGCAATAAATGACTTCATAGAATCTCCCTTTTTATGAGTGGATAAGCTCTGTTAACACAAGTATCGCCAATACCGTCTTGCCAAACTAGGAAGTTATTTGGTCCGAACCAAGGACTGCCAAAACTTTTGGAAAGTGAATTATAACGGGCGCTTGTGTAAAGGGTTCCAGGTGCAAAATCGTGCGGCAGAACACCCCGAAAAAGTACCTGGAACTCTAAAGAACTCTAAATGTAACCGCACTCAAAGCTTTAAAGGTTACTCAACTAAAGCACAAGGGGCTTCGAGAAGCGCACTCTCTCTTCGATCGCCATGTCGAGGATTGGTATGCTGAGTAATCGTGATTTCATATTTCATACTTTTCTTGTCGCATACCAGGCCAATAAATTCTCCGAATTCATTTTTCCCATATAATTTATCAATCACAAGTCCGCGGAGCGGGGGTGCCTTTTGGTTATAGATGTGCGATATCGCAACAGATTTTTTTCTGTGAGTCGTTCATGCCCACCTGAAAATAAGTGCTATTAGATTTTGAGAAGGTATGAATTGGGGGATCGATGATCTGGAAAGTAACAACGGCCATAGGGGGGATTGTCTTGGCGTTTATTTCAGTATATGTGCTGAAAAAAGAATTTGCGCGATTTAAGAATAAGGAAGAAAGCAACCATCCATGGATGATTATCTTCGAGTTACTAACTGATACAAATGTGGGGCTAATCGGCGCAATTTTATTCTGCTTAAGCCTGTTGTTACTTTATGCAGCTATAACGATGCAGGTTCCTTAGAAGTAGGCTTAGGAGGCTGAGGTATCAGGAGACTGATCAAAAAGGAAAAGGTGTTTTTAGGTCCATGTCTGTTAATTTTTAATTAAGATATTTTTAGAGGTGACGGTTGGACATGGCGAGGTTAAAGAAATGATTCTCAGCAAATTAGAAAACATTATTGCTTACGAATCCCAGCTCCGTCTCGCGAGTTTTTTTTCTGCCTTATTTGTGATGGGACTCTGGGAAGTTATTTCCCCAAGGCGTCCACTTTCCATAAGAAAAAGATACAGATGGATCAATAACCTCGGGATCGTGATCTTCAGTTCAATTCTAGTGCGGATAGTGTTTCCTCTTTCAGTCGTCGGTGTGGCATTTTATGTAAATCAAAGGGAATGGGGCCTCTTGTCTGTTGCGGATCTTCCGTTTTGGCCCGTTGTCCTCTTTTCCATTGTCATTTTGGATTTTGCTGTATGGGTACAGCACGTTTTGTTTCACGCCGTTCCGGCTTTGTGGCGGCTTCACCGAATGCATCATGCTGATCTCGATTTTGATGTCACCACCGGACTTCGCTTCCATCCGATCGAAATTTTTCTTTCGATCGGCATCAAGGCGGGTGTGATTATCTTGTTTGGAATGCCCGTACTGGCCGTTCTGCTTTTTGAAATTATTTTAAACGTTCTTGCCATGTTCAATCATTCAAATGTGCGGATTCCGTTATCGTTAGACCGGCTTCTTCGTTTGTTTGTGGTGACCCCAGATATGCACAGGGTTCACCATTCATGGCATCAGGACGAAAGTAATTCCAATTTTGGCTTCAACCTTCCCTGCTGGGATAGATTGCTTGGCACTTACAGGGCACAACCAAGGGACGGCCATGAGAGGATGAATATCGGGATGCACCAGTTCCGAGAGCAACGCTGGCTTCGTATCGACCGAATGTTGATTCAGCCCTTTGTAAAAGAGGGAAAGACCCGCAATCTTAAGAGCGTTTGATTTCCCCACATGAAATCCCGCGATTTTTCCAACATTAAATTTATTCAAGTGAGATTACCTATGATGGTATTTATGAGGCATAAAATAGGGAGCTCATTTGTCCTTGCCTTTTTTCTAAGGGGTCACGAGCTGAAAGTTGGCCCTACGGTTTTTGCCGTGGCAAGCATCATCACCGGCACAATTAGGATGTACAGGACGTTCTTTTCCCCAAGATACTGTGAGCAATTTTGCAGGATCAATTTGTTTGGCAATTAAATAGGTGCGAACGTTTTGGGCGCGAGCATTTCCCAAGTTCATTGCTGCTTCGCATGGCCTTACCGCCATGGTGCCCAGACGGATCGCTTCCTTAGCTCAGGTACTCTTTATCCGACAACCGCTTCATAAACACAACATAAGGAAGTGCTTCGATATTTTTATACAAGCTGGCCCGTGGCTGACGAGTCACAAGAATCTTAGGAACTTTCGGGTATTCCTCTGCAAAAGACAAAAGTCCCGCAAAATCTCTGGGGCCTGGGCGCTCGGTCGCCTTAACTTCAATGGCCAGCAGGGGCCGTTGCCCACGGGTGATCAAAATATCGACTTCATTGCCGCCCCGGGCACGCCAAAAATACAGCTGCCCCTCAAAGTCCATATAGGACAGAAGAGCGCGCACCTCTTGCACCACAGTCTGTTCAAAAATTTGCCCTAAATCATAGCCGGTTGGGGTATGTGCTAAATTTTCTCTGAGTGCGTTTGTAACACCATTATCAAAAAAATAAAACTTGGGACTCCCGGCGAGTTGCTTGCGTACCGTTTTTTTCCAGGGGGGTAAAATAGTACCAAGCAAAGTATCGTCTAAAATTTGAAAATATTCTTTGATCGTTTTACTCGTCACCGAGGTTTCACTGGCGATACTACTATAATTGAGTTCTTGTCCGATATTTTCTGCCGCTAACTGAAGAAAACGCGCAAAAGAGGGGAGGTTGCGCACTATTCCCTCGGCTTGAATTTCTTCTCGCATATAGGTTGAAATATAGGCCCGCAAAATCTGCTTCTTATCATCATCGTCACTGGTAAGGACGGCCGGCAACGAACCCCATTTAATTGTATCTTTAAGACTAAATTGCTCACCTTGCTCGATGGAGGTGGTGGAAAACATTTTTAGATCATTGGCCCTGCCACCAAGTAGATTGCCTCCGCCTCGCTTTAGCTTGCGAGCACTGGAACCAGAGAGGGCAAAACGGAGCTTGCTACTTTCCATCAAGCTCTGCACTTCATTAAGAAGGGACGGAATACGTTGAACTTCATCGATGCACACCCAACCAGTTGGTTTCCGTTTCTCGAAGGCCCTGACCTCATCAACAAAGCGGGATGAATCGGTGAGATAAGTTTGATATGTGCCCTCGTGGAGAAGATCTATTTTAAAACTTTCTGGCGGCAAAACATGCTTAAGCCATGTAGATTTTCCTACAAGCCGCGGGCCGAACAAAAAGAAGGAGCGTTTCTTGGGAAGAATTAGGGTTCTTGGAATCATAAGTTAAATAATACTGTAATATTTAACATATGTCTTCAAAAAAGGCTCTACCAAATAATAATGATTGTAGGATGGAAACCAAAAGTTTCGGTGTGAATTCAGCCGCTAACGCTTGCCCGTTCGGCCGTGGGAATTAAGGAATGTCACCGTTCAGACTGTTTGTTTACACTGGATGTCATGGTTCTCAAATTCAACAAAATCCCATGAGTTGTTTCTGTCTTTTTTGCTTTACTTTGCTTATTGTATACATGTATACAATAAGCAAATGTTTAATAAAACTAGAAAGTTAGCCACCTCAAAATCAGCACCTTCCTTAATCGCCGATGCGATAAGAGCGGGCATCCATTCTGGGGAATTTGCCAACGGTATGCCTTTGCGACAGGAGGAACTTGCAGAACGTTTTGGAGTAAGCAGAATTCCCATTCGCGAGGGCCTATTGCTACTTGAAGCGGAAGGCCTGATCACAATCCACCCCAATCGTGGGGCCTGCGTGGTCAGCCACTCTGACGAAGATTTGAGTGAAATTTATGAACTTCGCATTCTTCTCGAAGTCGATCTCCTCGCTCGTTCTGTACCTCGTATGTCAGAAGCGCACCTGGCACGACTCGAAAAAATGATCAAAATTGCTGAACTTGAAACTGACTTTTCTATCCAAGGCACTTTGGACGAAGAATTTCATGTCGCCCTCTACGAACCGGCCGAACGCAACCATCAACTTGCTCTCATCAAGAAATTGCGAGGCATGGTGTTGCGTTACGATCAGGTGCAAGACGCTCTTCTTCGTCAGAGTGAAGGATTTGTCGATCACCATCGTTACATTGTTGCCGCCTGCCGCTTAAGAGATGTGAGGGCGGCGAAAGACGCACTTGCCGCTCACCTCCAATCAGCAGCGCGCGTTGCCAATAACCAATTAAAGGCCATGTCCAATGAGACTGCCAAGGAGCTCAAATGAGTCGGGAACACAAATACCAAACTAAATTATCTTGGGTTGGTGCGGGTCAGGGCGCGACAAGTTCATACAACTCTTACTCAAGGGAATACACCGTCGAGATTGCTGGCAAAGCGCCGTTCAGAGGAACTGCAGACCCGATGTTTAGAGGTGATCCGACATTACATAATCCAGAAGACCTGCTGGTGGCTTCGCTTGCCGCTTGCCATATGCTTACTTATCTTGCTCTTGCGGCCAGAGAACAAATTCTGATTGAAGCCTATGAGGACACATCTTCGGGCACCATGATTCTAGATGGGAACGGCGGGCGTTTTCAGGAAGTCACTCTGAGGCCGAAGGTCATCGTATCGAAAGAAAGTGATATCGGTCGCGCAACGGAGCTTCATGAGAAGGCCCACCGAGACTGTTTTATTGCCAATTCCGTAAACTTTCCGGTGCGACATGATCCCTTTGTGCATACTTCTTTTAAAGCTTCTTTTAAAGTTCCATGACCCTTCTGGGATGCAGTTGGTCTCAAAAAGGCTTAAAGGGGCTTAGCGCTGCTTAATGAAAAAGGTGTTTGGGCATTCCTTCTATTTTTATAAACTTTGTCGTTTATTCTAACACGATTATGTTTTATAATCGTGTTGGGAATATTCAAAATGTGCTGCCTTTCTAGGATCGGATTAAAAGGTTTTACTGGGGGATATAATGTACAAAAAAATTACTTATCTGATTTGTTTAATTATGTTGATGTCATCCTGCGGTGGAAAAAGCTACTACACGAACACATCCGCAAAGACTTATTCCGACAGAGGAGAGAATCGCAAATTCAAAATTTTGATTTCCCCTGAAGGGAAAATTGAGCAAATTGGCGTCATCGACATTGTTGTTCAGTCAACAAGTCAGACTGGTATCCCAATGGGGATGCCGACAACGCTTTCTGAATTCCAAAACAAAGTTCAAAAACAAGTGTGCGGAGCGGGAGGAGATATCGTGATTCCTCAAAAAAATGGCTATGGTCACTACATCAGTGGAATAGTATATAAGGAACTCTAAAGAATCTTGTTTCCTAAGATGATTTCTTCCATTACGACACAACTTAATAGGTAATGACCAGTTGATTGGTAACATCGAAACCTTATCAGTATAGAAGGTTCAGTTGACTGTTGCGCATGCTCGCGGCCAAAGGGTCGGGACGGCAATATTTAAGAGAGCTTTCCTAATCTTGGCATCGTCCCTTAAAATACTTTGGACGATCCTTAATCAGACCTTCGTTGAGGCAAAATTGATCGCCCGCTTCAGTGCTGAACTGGAGGAGGACGCGCGAACTCTTTGTTCTTCCAAGGCCACAGCCCGTGATGCCGCAGCCGAACCCGGTTGAAGCGCTACGACTGCGGACCATTTTCAAAAGTTTAACCTTGCTGTTACCGAGGGATTCAATGAGTGAGTAACCGCGACCTCGTCCGGTAGCTAATCCTTCTTTTGTGACAAGCACTCGGCCGAGTTGCACTTCTTCTCCGCTGGCGCGAATCAGCATGACGATATTATATAACTCACCGGCTTCGGGGATGTACTGTATTTCGACAGGCTCAACAGGCACATTATCACGACCGATTTCAAGAAAGCTCTGGCGCCCGTATAAATCCAGCCCTTGGATAGGGATCAGGATGGTTGGAAGAAAATGATAGGAATCGCCGTCATCCAACATCACGGTGTTATTAAATTTAAATTCTATTTCTTTTTTCCCGCTGGCGAGGGCCGTGAGCGAGGAAAGAAAAAGAGCAAGAGCAAGCACGGCGATAAACTTTGTGTTCATATTAATGACTCCGCAAAAAATCTAAATTTCAGACAATTACCCAATTATAAGGAGTTCCTAAAATAAGGCCGCTCACTCTGTAAAAATGACAGGGGGAAAGGTGAGAGAAAGGGTGCCAGGAGCTTGGTAAAATGGATAAAGCTCCTGGCACTGCGGGACGGGCAGGCACTGCGGGACGGGAATTCATCAGCAAGAGTGAAAAAGTGCAAAAAATTTATCACATCGGCTTCGATCTTTATTAGTTTGAATTTTCAGTCATTATCCAATCCTGCGATTTTTTCTGTTTTGAGCATTGTTGGCCCTGAAATTGCTCTTTTTGGAAGCAGGGTTGTTTAAATTGGGTAATGCGTGGAAAGCGCGTGGACTCATTGTCTAAATCATAGACAGTTGAAAAGGGAGTGGTATGTGTATGCAGAATTTTAAATTCTATTTGCTGGCATTTTTAATCTCCAGTTTTTTACCATTGGCCGCGCAGGACGTGCCTGAAAATCCTTTGCCGACGCCGGGGCGAGGCGGAGAGATTCACGATGTCGTGGATCAGATGGTCAAGGAAGGGGAGGAGAGGCGCAAGATTCAAAATGCCAAGGCGCAAGCGTGGCTCGACGAGCGCATGATTCCAGGGCATACCTTGAAGGTCCTGCCGACAGGAAAGGAATTGCACATTGAACGCGTGCAGGCAATCCTGGCAGCCAAGCATTCGATCTATCTTTCGGCCTTTGCTTTTTATGCCGATGAAATTGGCGGAACTTTCGGCACACTTCTTTGCAAAAAGGCCCAGGAAGGTCTGGATGTTCGCCTGATGGTCGATACCATCGGCGCACGGAAGTTTAAATCGGAAGGCAAACTAACGAAGCGTTTGCGTGATTGCGGAATTCCCGTACTGTTCTTCAACAACCACAGAACGTGGGGCCTCAATAATATCGTTTACGTCATTCATGAAAAGCTTCTTATTGTCGACGGTGAAACCGTGATTTTAGGCGGAAGCGGTTGGGCGAGACATTATACCACTCACTCACTTGATACCGGATGGCGAGATCTGGATGCGAGGATCGATGGTCCGGCCGCCTGCTATTTTCACAATAAGTTTTTAGAGAGTATCCGGAACATCAAGAAATTCGAAAACGGTTCGCGCTTCAGCCGCCTGACGAAAAATGAGGCGCTAAAATCATATGGAAAGAGCGAGCATTATGAGTGCGAAGAGGTCGCGCAAGGTGATGCCAAAGTTTTTGCGGTCCACTCGAATCCGTTTTTTTCAAAAGACCGTCCGATCCTCGCCGCTTATGCGACGATGATGCAGGTGACGGGCAAGGGTGACATCAATCTCTATGCGCCTTATTTTATTCCCCATAAGGATTTCTCCGCTCTTCTTTCCATTTATGCGCTTCTTGGCCGCAACGTCAATATCATCACAAACTCCATCGGCTCCAATGACGACGGACCGAAAGTCGTTCTGGCCATGTACAAAACAGTGAGAGGCCTAATGCGAGACGGGGTGAAGATTCACCTTTGGCAAAAGAAAAGCACCATGCATAGGAAAGGCGGCATCATCGGTGGGAAATATGCTTACTTCGGCAGCGATAATCTGGACCGTCGCGGACAGAATTATTCTTCTGAATCAATCGCCATCACTGATGATGCTGAAACAGTAAAAAAAGCGCAGGCGGAATTTGATGAGGATTTAAAGCACACGATTCTGCTGACTGAAGAGATCTACAAGCGCGACTGGAAAAGCTTCGGAAGATTGATGAAGTTTTATATCGACTACATCATCGATTACATGTGAGATGACAACCATGTGAATTGGCGGGAGTTGGACAACTAAAGGTGGCGCTGGTGTGGAACTTCGATAAATGAATAGTGTGCCAACGTGATGAAGAATGAAAATGCTCACCAACAAATTCTTTGATCAAGACGCGCAAGAATTGGCGCGCGCACTTTTGGGCAAGGTCTTACGTCATCGAGTCGATGGGCGATGGTTGTCGGCCATGATTACAGAGACCGAGGCCTATTATCGAAACGAGAAGGCGTCCCATTCGTCTTTAGGATTTACTCCAAAACGCCGTGCCATGTTTATGCCACCCGGGACTATTTATATGTATTATGCTCGCGGCGGGGATTCCTTGAATATTTCGGTCCAGGGAGAGGGAAATGCCGTTCTAATTAAAGCGGCACGGGCATGGTTTGATAAAATTTCTCCTCCAGAAAATCTGGCGATCATGCAGCAGATGAATCCCATTGGTAAAGATCGTCGTCAACGCAGTCCTGATCGACTCTGCTCAGGGCAAACTCTCTTATGCCGCAGCCTGGGCCTCAAGGTGAATGACTGGGATCAAAAGAATTTTTTAGCCGACCGCTTTTATATCGACGACCTTGGAATAGTTCCTGAGCGCATTGTGCAGACGACCCGCTTGGGCATCCCCAAGGGAAGAGATGAACACCTGCCCTATCGTTTCATATTCCTGGGGGTGCCACACTCCTTGGGGTAGAGAGTCGCGTCTAATGCAGTATTGCTACCCTCCGGCGTGTGGCACCCTTTTCTTTGCGGAGAGTCGCGTCTAATGCAGTATTGCTACCCTCCGGCGTGTGGCACCCTTTTCTCCCTTTTCTCCCCTTTTCATTAGGCTTGCATATTTTAGAACATACGCAATAATACAAATGCATATAGAAATATTAAATAGACCAACCAAAGTAGACGGCAATGGAATATTTAGGTCTTTTTTCCAGGAGAAAGCGTGAAAGTATCAACTCTGGGCATATGTATTTTGATCCTCTATATGATCAGTCCTGTGTACGCTGATGAAATTATCGAAGTAAGAGGAGATAAAATCTTATTCTCCCTAGACGGATTAGAGAATGTCGCCGTTGGTGATGATATTGAAGTTTTCGATGGCAGCAAATCTGTAGGGAAGGGAAAAGTCACTAAAATTGGAAAAAAAGGAGCGCTGGCAGTTGTCAGCAAAAACGATATGCCACTCGACAAAGGCCAGAAGGTAAAAGTCGACGAACTTGACCAACTTATGAATGCCGAGAACAAGAACGCCACAAACCAGAAGGAAACCACACAAAAAAAGGTCGGTGACTCATGGATCGTTGAACCATTTGTCAACCAGGTGACAGGGTCTATGGAGCAAAATGCCAGCCTGAGCGCAACCGCAGCAGGGGAAGCGCCGATCAGCGGAACGGCCAAAGCTGAAGGCTCCATTGCAGCTTTTCAATATGGCGGAAGGGCCGGATACCTTTGGGAAAGTTTTTATCTGGGCTTCCAGTACTCGACAGCTTCTGGAAAATATAAAGACTTGAAAATCACTTTGGCCTTGCCTGGCAATAACACCACAGAAACTATACCGAATATGGATTACGATAAAACTGATTCCGGATTTTTGATTGGCTGGAAATTTGGGGAAATGTTCAGAATGTGGTTTGCTGCGCTCAACAGCACTTTAAAAACCAAAGACTCTGATGGACTCCTGACAAAATACAAGGGAGTCACTGGTATCCTTGGTTTTGGTTGGCGCCTAGTATCTAAATTGAGCCTTAACGCTGAAATTGGAGGAGCGCAATATACTGAGGAAGACGGAAAAAAGTATCCTCTTGTCCAATCAGAAACGAGTAACGGAGTCACGTCTGTCATGACAACAGAGGCCTTAAAGGAAACCTATATCTTATTTGGTATCAGCTGGTGCCATGGTTTATTTTAATTTGTATTTGCAGCGCTCTTAAGATTGGAAAATAAAATTTGAAGAAAGAATTGCGCCCCTTGCAAAAGGGAAATCCTTAGTTTTGGAACAATAAACCTAACAGGTTGAAATCAAGAGATACGCTTTCATTTTTCAGAAATTATCAGTCGATGTCCGATTATTTGAGTACATTCATGGACCAAATAGAAGGCAATATTGGGCCTGGCATGCTTCCTGCCGATCATTCTCGATGACTTTTTTTTGTAAGCAACTCACGGCGGGAACCGCGGAAGCAAAATCTTTGATGAAACGGCGAGGATTTTATTTCACAAACTAATTTGAGGAAGGCCCTCCCGAATAAGGCCACGCTCCGAGTTTTTTATCAAAAGAGTTGAATTTGTCAGGAAAAATGCCCCCGGGCGTGATGGGCGTGGCAAAGCAGGCGCAGATTTTCCACCGCATGCGTTCCCCCTTGGGCGTAGGGCACGCAATGATGAATCTGCAAAAAATGCCGTGAAACACAACCGGGATATTGGCAGCGTGACTCTGCTTGGGCCCACAGCGATTTCTTGATCGCCGTCGGAATCGCGCGAGTTTGCTTTTTTACCTGCGTCGGCGCAGATTTGATGGTTGCAAGGGATTTTTTTCGCTTCTCCAATTCCTGAGTGCAAAGAAATTCAATCAGCTCCGGCAGCTCTCGTTTTTTGCTGTGAGAAAAGAGCGCCTGAAGCTCCTTCAATTTTTCCATCACGGCGTCATCAAGCACCAACGTCACCTTGGTTTGTGTTTTGGATATCTTTTGCGTTGAAGCATGCGCCGGCGCAAGTGGAAGATCCGGCGCCAGCATTTTTTTATGTCCAGGATGGACGGTATGCCGATGTGAGCAGGAGCGATCATCGGCCCACCTCCCGTTTAGGTTTGTTGGTAATCTCGTCCAGCAGTTCTCGCTGCTGTGCTAACGTCAGATTGTTTTCCTTAAAATAACTCTTCGCCAGGCCCAGCACGGTCAAATTAAGTTCGCCGCGATCAAGTTTTTCTTCAATTTCAGGTAGCGTCGCCAGCATTCGGCAGGCGGAAATGCGCCGCCCGGCCTGGTCGGGGGAGTATCTCAGCTCGTCGGTGCAGTAAGCGAACATGCTGGAATATCCAATGTCGGCATACAGCTTACGCCTATCCACCTCGCGCAGATAGTGCAAAACTTTCGACATGATTTCCCGCTCGCGCTCCACCAAAACCTTGGTGTCGTTTATTAAAACCTGATCGACCACGTGACGTAAGTCCATGAGGGCCTCCTTCTTTTCACTCTTATAGCACGATAATTTCCATCAAATTTTTGTCACAAAAACCAGCGTGGCAAGCGTCGAAAATTTCTCAGCACCAAGCTTGATGAAGAAAATTTATCAACAGGCCAAAGTCAAAATAAAGCGTGCTGGGTGCGCATTACGCAGAGTCTCTAACCAAAAAGTTATTTACAAGAAACCCTCGGTGAGAACCTCGCAAGGAAAATCTTTCAAAAAAATAAAATGTTTAGCTTCGCTAGTCTTCGACCAAAAATGAAACGCTGATCGAAGCTCTGTCCAGCTCAGGTAAGCTCCCTTAGCGTAAATCCTGTGGGAGCTTCGCTCCGTATAAACTCTAGACACTCCTGTCTTAAAAAATCATTATCCTTTGATAAGCTATGGAAATCCAAGTGTTTTTTATCGACTTTTGCGGCATGGAATTTGCTCTGAAAATAGATTGAAAAGGAGAAGCTTGTGAAAAAATTGCTTATACTATGGTTTTTCGTATTGCCTTCGGCCTTTGCTCAGGTTGCCTATTCCGGCGATCAAGACCGTGAATGTGTTTCTAATCAAAACCCATTCATCCAAAATCAACTTGTGCCTGCCGAAGTAGCTGAACGCGAAAGCAGGGAGTTTAAAGTTGAAAAGGTATTTGGCGGAATCAGCAATACAACTAAATTGGCCTTGTGTGCGACTCTGCCCGTTTCCCTGTCTAAGCTCGTCTATGATCGAGATTTTCTCGCGGATCTCAGACACAAAATTGTTCTTGATATCGCCTTTAATATGGATGAGAAATTAAAAAAACTTATTGGCCCAATCCATCAGGTGGAACTTGAAATTGAGAAGGGTGAGATCATTATCAAGAAAATGCAATTAACCAACTTTACCCTAACGAAGGTACCAGGTTCAAATAAGCTCAAAGGACGACCCTCCTGGGATACAGAAGACTTTTCTTTGTCCTGTAAGGAATAGGGAACTACCCTTTCTGATCACAAGATGGTAACAGTGACGGCAAATCTTAAAAAATTGAGGCGTCGATGCTAAAATTATTTTGCTCACTCTTACCTTTGCTCATTATTTCAACTGTCTCAGCACAACCCATCATCGTGGACCTGCAACGAAGTAACGTGTTGCTGATCGGTCCGGCATCGCGCGGGCCAGAAAATCAGGCCACGAGAATTCGCTCGATGGAGGATTTCTACGGTCAGTTTGGCCCGGCACTTCCCGGCGACCTGGGCAAACAGAATATGGCGGCCGCGGTCAAAAAAGTTTTGGAAATGAAGCCTGATAGCTTGAGGGTCGTGCGCGTGAGTAGAACCCTCGAAAGTAACCTGACGCCCTTTCTCGATTCGATCAAAAATCTTCAGGATGTCAACCTCATCGCCATGCCGGGAATGGGCAATATTACCGTGCAAATTGAGGTCGCCCGCGTGGCGCAAAAATTTGCCAACTGTCTCGCCATTTTTGATTTTTCCTCAGGCCTAGATACCGCCGGAATGATCGCCCATAAGGCCCAAGTTCAAAACTCCAATGCGGCCTTTTTTGCACCCGAGTTTCGCGAGCTTGATGAGCATGGCCGAGTGATTCGCGAAGGCATTCCGGCATCGGAAATAGTGCTATCCCAAATCATTCAGCAAGACAGAACAAAGACTCCCTTTAAGGCACCTCATTTTCCTATCCCCACAACCTTACAACCGTCTGTAGAGTATCGGTTTCCTGCGCGCGAGCAATTGCCAAGCTTCCATCACATTAATCTCTTTCTCACAGACGTCGTGGGTAAGGTTGGTCTAACTAGTTTTCGAACGGCCAACACCACTAACTTGGAGGAGCGTTATATCCCTGTGGTGCGACTCAAAAATCATCTTCATAAATCCATTGAACGAGGGACGAGCTGGGTGATTTTTGAACCCAACAATGAACCTCTGTGGCAACGAATCCGGACCTCCATTAATAATTATCTGCTGGAAGTCTGGCGCCGGGGCTGGCTGCTGGGAAGATCGGAGAGTGAGGCCTTTTATGTCCGGGCCGCTTTGGGACAGACGATGACCAATGATGATCTCTTAAATGAACGCACTCGTGCAGGGGTGGGAATCGCTATGCTGGCACCTGCCGAATTTTCGACGCTCGCTTTTCTTTGGAAGCGCCGTTAGGTTTACAGCTTCGTGCCGGTTAGCATCGCTTTCACGGCCTTGGCGATTTTTTCACGCTCATCCTTGCCCGCCATCACCAGCAGGATGATATTGTCGGCAGGATAACCAAAGGCGAGCAGGCAATCCTTGGCGTGGAGATGGCCAATATAAAAATCAACTCCTTCAATCTTCGATTTTTCCATGGATATTTTTTTGGATGTGATCATTCCATCGAACTCTTTCTGGGTGTCCCTGAAGATAGATGGGTGAGTCCGCATGGCACCCATACTGACTCCACCGGCCGAGCAAATTTTATCGGTGACGGCGTACACGACATAGTCCCAGCGCTTATCCTCTGAGCCTTTGAGGCCAGAGACGGTCATGATCGTCATTCCCATGCGAAAGGAATCCTGAACCGCCTCACCCATTGTTCCGGGGTGGCAATCGGCCTTACCACTGACCTCGATCTTGCAGGTTTTCACCGTGATGGCCCCCACATTTTTGAGAATATAGTCCTCAGGATTTTTACCCGAAGCGACACCGTTGGGGCTTGAGAAGGTTAAAAGGGTGAGAATCAAGGTGAGTGCTATGGATGGCATTTTATTCTTTCCGGTTGTATTGCTCAATATTATCACTGAATCGTAACATGGTATGGACTTGCATTTGAACTAATTCAACCTACAATTAACCTTTATAACGTCGAGAAGTGTGATGCTCAAAATTCCCAATAGACGTGGTCGGATATTCTTAATCGTTCTTTGCTGCTTTCTTCCCTTGCTGGTCGAAGGAAGAGTTGTTCGTGTGGGCGTTTTTCCCGCCGCGCCTCTGGTGTTTTTGCAAGGCCAGCGGCCGGATGGATTATTCATCGATTTAATTAAACATTTTGCTCAGGTTCATGATTGGCAGCTGGAGTATGTTGAGAAAACATGGAGTGAGCTTTTGCAGGATTTGGAGAAAGGCCAGATCGATCTCTTGCCGGCGGTTGGCAATACTTCAGTTAGACAAGAGAAATTTGATTTTGGTCGGCACACGGTTTTTATAGATAGTGGTGTTTTGTTTGTATCAACGAACAAGGCCATCCGTACCATCTTTGATCTGGAAGGGAAAAAGGTAGCTGCTGTGAGAGGCAGTCTATTTACCAACGCCTTTCTTGAGTACAGCAAATCATTTGGTGTTCAATGTGAGATGCTTTTTACTCAGGACAATCAGCAGGTAATGCAGGCAATCGTGAATGGTGAGGTGAGTGCCGGGGTTAGTATCTATTCTTTAGGCGCAGCGCTGATGCGGGAATTTCCCGTACATTTAACTGGGATTAGCTTCTCGCCCATCGCTTTGGGATTTGCCGTCCCCAAGGGAAAAAATAACGATCTACTTCAGGCCATTGATCAAACCATGGGTGCGATGCTTGACGACCCAAAGTCAGTGTACTCACAAAGTTTTAAAAAATGGATGGGGCCCTCCGAGATGCGTTTGATTCCGTCGTGGCTTTGGGGGACGATTTTTGGAGTTATCGCCCTTGCCGGGATTCTTGCTGCATGGAACTTTTTTCTGAAGCGCGAAGTGAGGCAGAAGACAAAAATACTTCAAGAGGAAAAAGAGCGTCTGGCGGTCACCTTAAGCAGTATCGCCGATGGGGTTATTGCCACCGATGGTGACGGAAAAATTACCTTAATGAATCAGGTGGCAGAAAAGCTAACCAGCTGGAATTTTGCCGATGCCAGCGGAATGCCTTTCGACAAGGTTTATCGCACGATTGATGCGAGCACCCGACGTCTCTGCGATGGCCCCATCTCGCGCGTGAGTTCACCCAGAGAGCAGACTCCCGCGCCCTATCAAACCCTGTTGCTTGCCAAGGACGGGCGGGAAATTATGATCTCAGATAGTGCCGCAGCCATAAGAGATAAAAATAATAATAGTATGGGTGCGGTCGTGGTCTTTCGCGATGTAACTGAAAAAAATCGCTTTTTAGAAAGTGCTCAGCGTTCTGAGCGCTTAGAGGCAATTGGCATATTAGCGGGCGGCATCGCCCATGATTTTAACAATTTACTCGCGGGATTATATGGCCATCTGGAGCTGGCGCGACTTAAAGCACCCGAGAAAAGCGAAACCGCACTTTATCTTGAGAAGGCGCAAAAAAGTTCCAGTCGTGCCAAGAATTTAACTCAGCAGCTTCTCCCCTTTGCCAAGGGGGGGGGGCCGCACCGACAGGTGGGGACGCTCAGACATATTTTAAAGGATAGCGCACAATTCGCCTTAAGCGGCTCCAATGTGCTTTGCGATTTTAACATTGCCGAGGATCTATGGAATTGTACTTTTGATGAAAATCAAATTTGGCAGGTCCTGGAAAATCTCTACATCAACGCGCTTCAGGCCATGCCCCAGGGAGGAAAAATTACCGTAACGGCCCGCAATTTGCCAAGTGAAATGAAGGGCGGCGTGGACTTAAAGGGAGATCATTATGTGCAGGTTACCATCCGAGATACTGGACCGGGAATCGCACCCAATATTCTTGCGCATATTTTTGAGCCTTTCTTTACCACTAAGAAAAAGGGATCGGGACTGGGATTGGCCACCGCCTATTCCATCATTAAGAAGCATGAAGGAACATTAACTGTAGAATCGCCCCCGGGACAGGGGGCAACGTTCAGCATCTACTTCCCAGTGACTGAACAAAAAATAGCGGACCGCCATGCACCGGAAAAAGTAACCATGAAAGGCTCTGCCCGTATTCTGATTATGGATGATGAGCTGGATGTTCGCGAGATCGTGGGAGCGATGTTGGAAAACTTGGGCCATAAAGTGCACCTGGCCAAAAATGGGGAGGAGACCCTGCACCAAATTCACGCCATGGCCCAGGGGGGAACGCCGATTGAAGCGGTAATTATGGATTTGACTATCCCCGATGGTATGGGAGGTCGACAGACCATCAAACTTTTGCGTGAAATAGATAAAAAAATTGTGGTGATCGTTTCCAGCGGATATTCGGATGACCCGGTCATGGCCAATCCTCATGAGTATGGTTTTACCGACAAACTTCCAAAACCCTTTTCGATGAACGAACTTTCCGAGCTACTCGCCCGATACCTTACTGCCCAACACCACTCTTAATATTTTGGAAAAAAACAGAACTGCGAACAAATGAATCGATCTCAACTGTTTCGGCCCCATTTTGATTGAGAGCATAAGAGAGCTCGTAAAAGGCCTTGGCAAATTCTTTGGCATTTTTGTCGACCCTATAACTCAGCCGCAGAATGATTTTCTTTTTGACTATTTTTCCTTGAGCATACATCTCATATTCACTGGCGGTTAAAAGCGTCAGCAAGGGAAGCTTCAAGCTCGTCTCGCAACGACCGTCGCTACATTGGCGATCATAATCAATGGGAGCGCTAAGCGCACCATCGGCATCCGTGCTGTTATTGCTGGCAACAAATTCCATTTTGACACATTCATTTACCGGCCGATCTCGATCATCCCATCCAAAGCAGTTAAGGATTTCATACTCTACCCCCACGGTCAGGGTATCTGTGTCATGAAAGAACATCTCGGGAGCGTTAAAAACATAATCAAGTCCTGCTCCCTGAAACTTAGGTAAGATGGAAGCAAGCACCAGATTTGCAAAAATAATGAATGTTAGGCCCAAGCCGATTTTATATTTTTTCACATTATATCCTTCAAAAAAGTGAACTCAATAAACTATGATAAATAAAGCATTAAGAAGTGAAATGAGATAACGAGGTGAGGAGGCGTGAATATAGTCATCGCGAGGAAAAGGTTCTGGGCAAATACTAACAATATTACTTATTTAAGGCAAAAATATGCTATGATTCCATTCTTATGGACTTACCCGAAAAGATAAATATTTTAGTGGTCGATGACGATCCCGATATGGGCGTGCTCATTCAAAAATATTTGTCCAATATTGAAAAAATTGATCACGTCTATTGGAAACAAACCACTCCCGAGGCCCGACAGATTCTCCAGAGTGTTAATGTCAGCTTGATGATCGTTGATCATCATTTGGCCACTGATGCCGACAGAAAAACGGATGGGGTGCATTTCATTGATATGATTATCCATACCAATACGCGCGATACCATGAAATTTTTGCTCATCTCCGGCAACCTGGAAAAAGAGGATTATCCCATGGCCTTTGGTGTTATCGGATCCAACATTTTAAAAAAACCCTTTAGCAAAGAAAAACTTTTGCAAAAACTATCCCAAATTTTGAAAATAGAGCTGGCCTGAAACTCAAGGGTATTCGCGTATCGCGAAACGTCCTAATCCGGCCACCACTGATTGATAAACCTTGTGCTCCTTCAGCTTGGCCTCACCAAACAACTGGATAAAACGTTCCCGCAGAAGTGAGCTTTGGGCGGTTCCACCGGTGAGGCAGATTTCGTCCACCTGAGACGGATCAGTGCCGGACTGGCGGAAGACCTCCATCATGGTATCCATGATCCGATCGACGGTCGCTGCCGCCTGGTGGAAAAACTCAGCTCGCCGCAAATTTTCTTTGATCTCGATTTCTGGGGCTAAAAATTCGAAGGACACTTCATCATTGGAACCCAGGGCGATTTTGACCCGCTCGATTTCACCAAACAGAGGCCAACCGAGCTGGCGCTCGACCAACGAGAATAGCTGATCGATGCGTCGTTTATCTTGGCCGGTGACGCTCCAAGTGCGAATCTCTTTTAAAAACTCCCAGGTGTCTCTTTCCTTTAAATGTGTGATATGCGCGGGCGAGCACAGTTTTACCAGGAGGCCGCGCGGAAAAGTGATCAGATTGTTGGACATGGGAAGCCGGTAGCTGACGTTCTTGCCGAAGTGGGGCGCGATCGACTCGAGCATGATTAGGCCATCGAGCGCATCCCCTGCGAGAAAAATGCCACTCAAACCCAGCACGTCCTCCGGGGCATACTCGCCCGGGTGCAAACGTAGCAGCGTGAAGTCAGAGGTGCCACCGCCAAAATCGCATACCAGGACGAGGCGCTGGCCCTGGTTTTCTCCCTTGAAATCAAGGCCGGCGGCCAGCGGTTCCGGGCAAAAGCGCACATTTCGATAGCCCGCCAAGCACGCCGCCCGTCGCATGCGTTCTTCCGCCAAGCGATCAAGTTCCTGATCCAAAGAGTAAAGCGCCGGTCTCCCAAGGACGACATCCGTCACTTCTTCTCCTGTCTGCAGGTTGGCGCGCTCACGCATGACCCGCAAGATGGTGGCGACCAGCTCTTCAATTTTAAATTTTCGCTCATGGATGACGGTCCCGGTGTAACCGGGCTCGGGAAGAAACTTTTTCACCGACTTAAAAAAACGCCCTTCTCCTCCCTGCTCGCGATACTGGCTCACCGCCTCTTGGCCATAATACCAATGGTCGCGGGATGGCGTGTAAATCAGAGAGCGGAGCATGGGATTGCCGTCGGGTTCGAGCGGGAGAATGCGAATATTTTTTTCCGCTGAAACATGGGCGAGCAAGGAGTTGGAAGTTCCGAAATCAATAGCATGACAAGACTGACGAACACTCATGGACGCCTCCTCGATTTAGAAATTTAAAGAATGGACAGTTATTTCTAAAACAGAGGCCGAAGCGCAAAGGTGGAGCTGGTCCGGCGTTTTTTTAGAGGGGATGTAAATTAGCTTTCTAAAATAAAAAAGTCAACAGACCTTCGAGAACTCTTCTAAAGTGCATCGTCTCTGATTCTTTGGCAAATACCGGGGGCCCGATCGCGCCCATAAGGGATGGCGACTAAGCTAGGCCCAAAAATTCCTGTAGCATCAGGCCTTTCCACCGGAGTAAAGATTTCAATGGTGGCGGCATCCACGTGGGTAAGGGCGTTCTGACAAACTTGCGGGCAGTTCAAAATTCCATCGGTGGGATCACGCATGAGGCGTCCGTAATTTGAATCGGGAAAACAGACCGCTTGCAAAAAATAGATACGGTCTTCAAAAATTGAATTTGCACACCCTGTTGAGGAATGAGTTCTCGGATCATTGTGCCAGCTTGTGTTATTGGCGGCCAGGACATGCATGGCCTCATGGGCAATAAAGGAGGCATTCTCATCCACTGAAGCTGTAAAGATTGTCTGGTCTTTAGGATTGGTTGGCGTTTCGGGAAAAACCGCCATGCTTAATGAATAGCGCCCCACCGCCCGGGCGGAAAAACGCGGGTCTCCCACACTGCATCGATTGACCCGATCCATGGCCCCTGCGGTGAGTGGGGAGCCGGCGACAAAGCAATTTATGCGAGTTCGGTCTAAGGCATCCGAGGCCTCCGAGGGTTCCCAAAGACCAAAGTTGCGGGCACACTGGCGCAGTCTTATCTGCGCTTGCTCGACACTTTCCCGCAGGATGCGAGTGAGCTCCGCCCTTCGGCCCGATAATTCGCCCGTGAAGCAAGACTGATCCAATACGGAGCCGTTATCGAGAGCAATATCATCGGGACCTGCTGTAAGGGGAATTCGGCTGCGCAATTCTTCAATCATGCGTTGGGTGTCGGGATCAAGGGCGGAAATTTCGAAAGGGCATCGGACATAATCCGTGGGGCCCTCTGTTGTTTGTGCCAGCGCCATTTTATTTGCCGCACTCAACACCAAGATCAGAAAAGAGAAAATAAATATTTTCATGTTTCAAATCCTCGCTATCCTGATATATTTTTCTTCAAGGCTTCGAAGACCGGTAGCATTTTTTTTACTTTTCTATCATCGCTGAAGGGAACCGGGGGAGGGGGGGGGCCCGAGCTATACTCCCACGTTTGCCTCTCCGAAATCTTCAGTTTTAATTTTTTAATCTTAGGGATGGTGACGTCAATAACTCCCTGATGAACATAAATATCAACCTGACTCTGGTAGACGTTGATAACGAAGATAGTGGGGACGGTGGCATCTACGCCTTTGGGATAAAAGTTGCAAAGAGGCGTTTTGATCACAAGTTGACCATCATGGTTCTTTCTATCGACGTAAAAGAATGCTTTGCCTGTGAGTACGCGAAGCCCATCCCTTTGCCCCTTGCTGGATTTAACAAAGGACTTTTCCACTGAGAGCTTGCCACTCACAAGCCTGAGCGGGACTCCTCTGAAAAGAACGTCGATAGAGGAAATATCTCCCTTCGCCTCAAGCAGTCCACCGACTTTGATCTCTTTTTGCTCCTTTAATCTTTCACCATCATAGAAGGCATAACCATCGAACTGGAGAATTTTGTTGGCGGTTGCAAGTGCCTGTGATGATGCGACGGTGAAGAAAAAGAGCAAGAAGGTATTCCACATAATTTACCGAAAATTTTTAGTTGCGAAGATATTCTAGCACGCCTTCAATCAAAATGGCATTTCTAGGATAGGGAAAGATGATTTTCTCGCCAGTCAGCATCACTCGCGATTATAATCTTCAAGGCAACTGTGAGGTTTAAACATTTTTATGACGAATTCAACCAGTATTTGGCACAACGATATCGATTTAAAACAGTTAAACTCTTTTAATCAGCATACCATGATCGAACATCTCGGAATCGAAATCACAGAAAGAGGTGAGGATTTTCTGACCGGAACCATGCCTGTCGATCAGCGAACCCAAAGACCTTTTGGGGTGCTTCACGGAGGCGCACTTTGCTCCCTGGCCGAGACGTTGGGAAGTATCGCGGGCAACATGACCATTGATTTTAAAAAAGAAATCGCCGTGGGGATGAATTTAAGTGCGAACTATCTACGCCCCGTGACCGAGGGGGTTGTGACCGGAACAGCAACCCTCATCCACAAGGGCAAGAGAACCCAGCTCTGGGATGTCTCGATCATCAACGAGTTAAAGCAGATCGTCTGTTGCGCAAGGCTCTTACTTTCTGTTCTGCCTAAAAACTGAGAGCTGACCTGCGCGAAAAGTTGGCAAATTTATTTTGGCCCCTGAAAAAGTGCCCATTCCTTGAGGCAGAATTCTTCCAAGATGAGGGGCCTTCAGCTTGTTGAAAGGTTTGGGATTTCAAATTATTTTTGTTCTCAAAAATGTCTAAGTCGCGGTGGCCACTTGGTTTTGCCTTCATAATTGCTACAATATTAATCTAACGATTCCAAATCCAAATCAAAGGAGAATGTTTAAGTTGTAACCAGCAAATCTGGCCGTGTTGTACGTCTGTTAACGTTGTGCTGAACACCTGCCTCGCACCTTCGTTGTGAGGTAAGGAGTTGAAAAATGAAGACGCAATTCTGTTTGGTTCTCTCGCTCTTTCTTGTGATCATCGTGACCGGTTGTACGCCCGAAGAAGGTTTTTATGAAAAGGAATTTCTCGAGGCCATCGTGAAGGCCAACCGCACGAACTACTGTGAAGTGGACACTAGCAAAAATACTGATCCCGCCGCAACCTGTGAGGCGCAAAGCGGGTGCCAGGTTTTGCACGATGCGGACCTTAACTACCTGAGCTGTGTACCTGTTCTGTCTCCCACCACAGACTCCGTTGGCAATGGGGAGGGTTCAGGGGGGAGCGGTGGTACAACCGACTCAGGCGTTGTTCTTGAGGACGAGTTCGAGGATGAAGAAAATCCTGGTCAAGAGTTTAGCTACATCTGTGGCGAAGCTGATCAGAAAGTTTTGGTTTGCCACCTGCCAAGCGGCGATAGCAACAAGGCAAGAACCTTGTGCGTTGCTCGTCAAGGCTGGGAACATGGCCTAAGCACTCAAGAGGGCAATCGCCTCGGTGCCTGTAATACAAACGACTTCTAACTTCCTTGTAGGTGCCAGGTCCATTTCGTTAACACAGTGGTTTAACGAAAAGGACCTGGCACCTCTTTCCGGCACCTCTTTCCCTCTTTCACAGGCAGATTGGAAGAGGGATGCGCAATTTTTCTATTTTTTCAATCAGGAGCTGTAGATCTTGATTTAAGCGACGAATTTCATCCATATCTTCGAGCCGCTGAGAGGCATTTTCGATCGTGCTCATGAGGTCTTGTGCATTGTATGGTCCATGTAGAAAGCTATAGGTGCCGTTTTTTTGCTCCAGCTTGTCTATCTTGTTGTCGGCGTGGGCCATGAGAAAAATGACGGGAATAGTGAGAACTTTATTAATTAAGATAGCGACCTCTAATCCACGTATCTCTTCTTCCTGAGTGAGGGCCATCAAAATAAGATCAGGTTTTAGCCGCAACGCAGCCAAGACTGCTTCTTCGCCACTCGCGACAATAGCAGGAACATCGTGCCCAAACTTTGTTAATTCTGTTTTGATGTTCAGCGCGATCTCCGCCTGATTTTCCACGACTATAATTCGTTTTTGAGCCATTTTACGATTCCTATTTTTGCGTAATTCTGTCTCATTGCAAGACTTGGGAATCAATTTATCAAATGAAGGGTCAGAAAACATAGAAGGTTGAAAAAATGTAATGCATCAAAAACTGTAGCATCCCGACCGATTTCAAAAATGAACGGCAAGACCGGTATTAAACATAAATCGACCGTCATTTAATCTCTGAGTATAGGTGGTACTGATATCGAGAATACTGCGGTCACCATCATCAGTAAGAACAGAGTGGTTGAGTCCAATCAGAAGCGAGGGACTGGACCCTCCTGGCATAAAACCGTTGGCCGGTCCAACGGGAGTAATAAAGCCAAGATTGAGCGCTGTTCTTCCCCGTGAGGAATCGATGACGGCACCTGTGGTGGCCTGAAAGGTATCGCCATATTCTCTGAAAACGTAGAGGAAGCGGGCATTTAATCTGACCTCGGCCGAGGCAAGCTGCTCTCCTTCCAAGGAAATAAAAGTATGATTGGGCACAACGGTCACGGCAGATGAAGAGAGCCCACGGATATCGGCCAGGCCTAAGGTTAGCTGGGTTCCAGCGGCAAGTCGCAAAAAAGATCGTTCATTGCCACTGGCCAAGGTCGCCGTTCCACCAAGGGATAGGGCCACATCGCCATCTCCAGTTTTGCCTCGCTCCTCGGCGAAGCCCCCTTCAAGAAAAGCACCCTGGATTCGATATCCGGCATTCGGTTCTATAACGAAATTATTGGATAAGCGGATGGGCGCGGACACTCTGTCTTGCACATTCAGATAAATAGTATTGATCGTCATCGGCGCCATCTCGCCACCGTTGGGTCGCTCCATCATCCGATGGGCGAAGGCCAGACCAATACTTCCGTGATGGGAGAGACCGTCAAAGATTTCACCGCGCTTAGGGGCAGCGGTTTTGTTCCACCTCACATGAGTCGCCACGCCTAAAACTCGATCTCCGTTGGCAAGGGTGGCGCTAAAAACACGCCCGTTCCAAGGTCCGGCGCCGGCACTAGCAGAGACCAGACCATAATCCTGACGAATGGTAGGATCAAAATCACGGGTATTCACTCCGCCGGTCATCTCATTTAAAACCAGGCCAAGCTGTGAAGGTAAGGCGGCCACCATTTCGCCTCGGCCATTACCGCTCGGTTTCCAAAGACGGTAGGAAATTCCAACATCGGGAATTGTATGATCCTGCGCTAAAGCAGCAACGTCCTGAAGGTCAGAGCTGCCATGCTCGTTATAGTTAATCTTGTGAACTCGATCGGGATTGCGAGGATCGGTGGCAACCAAAGTCACGTGATAGTTTCCTGGGGAGGCAAAACTTATTCCGTAAACGTGTCCCTCATTGCCCATGTCAGAGAGAACTTGGCCCATACACATATGAATGTCTCGGCAGACTCCCACCTTTTTATCGGTTCCCAGGGCGGATAGGACCTGATCGCAGGTGGGAATGTTGGTGGCCCCAATTCCTTCATCGGCACGGGCATCATCATAGTTGCTCGACATCTCGCCCCCGAGCTTGGCGACAAAGGCGATTTGATCCTCGAAGCTCATAAGCTTGCCCGCTTCGCGATAGAGGGCCGGGCGCTGGGAGGGATCGGCACGAACGATGCGATCTCTGAGAAGAACATCGAGAAGTTCTTTCTTTTGATCTTCCGATAAATGTTGGCCCTTTGAAGTTAAGCGCTTGATCATACTCTGCAGGGATGCAGAGAGCGATTTCCCGGCAAGCGCACCGTGAGAATGGGCGCTTTTCACCGCTCTTTGCAATTGATCATCGAAGCTGGCATTCGAGTAAGTCGTTCTTTCTCCCTCACGGGCAAACCCGCTAACCATATAGGTGCGAAACTCAATATCAAGATGGAAATTATCGGCGGAATCACGAACCGGGCGGTCAGTGGGGCAATTACCCTTCTCACTAGAAAGCGCCTGCGCGAGATCTTTTGTCTCCGCGCTGGATAGGTGTGTGATCGGTGCAAGATCATCGGTCAGGCGCACCACGGCCGGGGTGCCATTGTCGTTCGAAAATGTCACAGACGAAAACAACACCACAAACAGAAAGACGACAACATCAAAGTGCTTCATTCGATCCTAGTAGACCCTTTTTCAACAACTCCCAAACTTAGATTTTACTTCAAGTTCCATGCCACTGGGGGACCAACATTTCGAGGGGTTGGGCGGGCAAAGGGCCGGTAAATGTGTTTAAAAAAAAAGATGCTGTTGAAAAAAGTGCCAGGGGAGTGCTCTGGTTTTAAAGGTACTTGAAGGCCTGCATATAAAGATCGTACTCATCAACGATCGTGGAGGAGTCGGAGTTCGCGTCTCTATCAAAAATGATTCGACATGAATGTCCGATGGCCCGCCCGGTATTTTGTCCCCAAAGGCATAATATTTTTTGAAAGTTACATCCTTTCAGATCGCACTGAATTTGCACTTCTTTTGGGAGTGGGTTGAACGTTCTTTTTTGAAACGCCGCTAGCTTTAAATTGCGGCGGCATTTGAGCGTATCAGAACGATTTTTATAATTCGGACACAAAAATTCCAATACCGCACTCTCGTATTCCTCACGGCTGGATTTTAAATCGAGCGGCGTGATGGTTGGGTTGCTGATCATTGAAAGCGCCAGACCTCTGAAACATTTCTCCACATCGTCAAAGTTGCAGAATGTTTTGTAAAAAGGGAGATGAGTTTGGAAAAATCCCCAGTAACCGCCGTAATGCAAATCTGCCGGTCTCATGCGCGTGCAACTTCCTTTTCCTTCCATGCACCGCACGGCCTTGCCCTGAAGAACCTTGAAACTCCGTAGATGAGGAAGGGCAGGCATCTTGCCCTCTTCTTGGGTGTAGAATTCTCCATCAGTATGAAGCTTTTGAAAATTACTTCCACTCATGGCGGCCGAGACCGGAAGATTCCATATTTGGGAGAGATAGGGCGCCAGATAGAAGCCGGCATTGCAGCCATTTAAACTGACAAAGGCATCCTTGGTAAAGTGATCTTTTAGCTCCTCAAAATTAGAGGCAAACGGAGTTCTCTTTTCTGAATTCTCCAGCCCAAAATTATTTTCCTTTTCGCCTTTGTCATAATTCAGATGCCATGGATTGGAATGACCAAAGTAATGAAGCTCTGCGATCTGGGCAAAATTCAACAACCTTTCAACAATTTTCTGATTGTTTAAATGCTTGCTGGAATGAAAATAGACCTTCAACGTTTTTTTAAGCATGGCAAAACTTCCAGTGGCATGAAGATCATCTGGACGGAAGAAAACGATTTGGCGCTCAGGATAGAGGGCATGAATTTTCTGCGCCTTAAGGTAGGCGGCTTCGAAGGGTAGGTTGGCGAGGGCCTTCCCCAGACCTACCATTAAAATGGAGGTTGGTTTCTGCAGGTCGAGGAGCTCTGATCCTTCCGGCGTGTATAAGGCCTCATAATGAGCAAAACTTGTATTGGCGATGACTAAACAAAGCGCGATGGCGAAGATTAATCGTATGAGCTGGGCATTCATCTCTCTTTTCCTTGGAGAATAGAGTGCCAGGCCCCTCCATCTACCCCTTTGGCAGATGAAGCAGGCCTGGTACTTTGGGGAGTAAAATGAGTTTAAACGAGATGCAGGGGCGATTTAACAGAGTTTTTTTAGCGCTTAAAATTTACTTCAGGAGAATGGTGGAAACTGAGTACGGCGGCAGGATGTAGTTGAATTTATTTGCGTCGATTTTAAAGTTTTCCGTATTCGACGGAACAGCCTCATGCTCATCAATTTGATAAACCGATGCGCTGGAAAATTTCACTGAATGGTTGATTCCAATATTTACTGGTAGCTTGGCCGACGTTTTATTGATGGCCACCAAGTACATCACCGTTTCATCTCCCTTTTTCAGATAAGCATAAATGGAAGATTTCGTGTGATCGGTGGTGATACCTTCGACCATGAGATCGCCGACCTTCGAACCCATGCCGTCGTAATTTCTAAACATGTCAAAGGCCGCGTAGGGGTAGGCTCCTTCTCTCAGCTCATAATAATTGGCGGCAAATAATTCTTCCCGTGCGAAAATTCCAAGAGCGTCGGCCTGGGCAATGGCGCCTGAGATGTGGTTCTCACCGCCATAACTGTACTCGCTGATTGAGAGTTTTGTTCCGGGATAGCTTTGACTTATTTTCTTTTTTAGTGATGGGAGCAGGTTCACCGGGCCGTTTAAATAATCGCGGGAGATCCAGGAGTTTTCCACAAAACTGGCATCCCAAAGCGAGCGTGGAGCTTGAACCCGTGCCGAAATGACTGATTCGACGGGATAGGCATCGGAAGCTCCGTTGATGGCCACGGCCGTGCCATCGCTCGTGCGGTTTTCCGTATAGAAATGGACATCAAGTACATCCAGGAGCCTCTTGCCATACTTCACTTCCGCATTTTTCATTTGAGTTAAAAAGTAGTTGAGCCAATCTCCGTAATAATGAGCATCGGGGGCATCTTGCAAAGTTACATACTCATTGTAACCATAAGCGACCGCTCCAAAGACCAGGGCCGTGGCAGCGGCGTTGCCCTTGATCATGCGCGAGAATTCTATCGAACGGGCCAGTAGATCGGTGTAGCTAATTTTCTGTGGCACAACCAGCGGGTGCGTTTCGCTCCAAATTCCAGGCTCGTTATCAAGTGAGTAAAACAGCGCCTTGCTCTCAGTTCTTTTTTGGGAATAGAGCCCTTCAAGATAATTGATAAATTCCTGCTGATAAACATAACCATCATTTTTGTCAGCGAAGGAGGGAGAAGCGCCGGCAGGTTTAAAGGCCATGTTGATTTTCCAGTTTGCGCTGTCAGTGGCGGCGGGTTTGGTCAATGGGACATTATTTTTGTTGGCGGCAACAAACGGAACCATGGGGACGGTGACCATGGACGCAGTATTTTTGCCCATGGCACTGCTGATGAAATTAGCTGCGGCCAGTCCGGAAGTCGTGCTGGAACCTAAGTATGAATCGCTGATGTTGGGCCCCCAATCCATGCCGGCATTGGAGGCATTGTTCTCCCAGTTGTAGGTGGTGGTGCGATTTCCGCCCAGCCGATAAAAAGATGCATGCGGGTATAGTGGTGTTCCCCTTAGCCGAAAGGCGACCGTCTCATTGACGCCATAGATGTAGGGGGAAACAATCTTTCTATTTTTCTTGGTATCAATGTTAAACGCCACGCCGCCGGTCGGGGCGAGCACGGGCAAGGTGGACATGACAACTTGTGGAATGGGAGTGGAAATAGGCGCAGATGTCGGAATGGGAGTTGGTGTGGCACTGCTGGTTGGAGTTGGAGTCGTTTTGAGCCTCGGAGTATTCTCAGGAATATTTTCGACTTGGATATTGCACGCTGAGAGGATTATCAGTGACCAGGCCGCCAACCCCGTTTTGATAAAATGCATAAATTCCCTCGTTCTTTGGATCAAGCAAGACAGAAGCCATCTGGTCCTTGACCATCTCTGTGAAATTAGGCTTGAAACTCAAGTTCTACTTATCAAAAGATAGGCATCGTCGAAAGATTAGGCAGTTGGTTGACTATAATCCAGTAGAGTTATCGAAGTAATATCTGAGCCCGACATCAAAGCCCGAGAGGTGTTTTTGGCGATCGCCGACGTAATAATCAGTCATCTCAAAAGAGATACCGACATTGGCAAAAACATACTCCAATCCGAAGCCTGTGTAATAACCGGCATCGTAATAGTTGTCAGTATCCTTAAAACCGTGAGAGGCAAAACCGAGTTTAAACACCAAGACTGTATAGTTAACTCGAACACCGACACCATCTATGGTGTCTTCGCCTTCAAAATTGCCAGCGTTCTTATAGTCGACTAAGTGACGGAAAATTTCCACCCCAAAGTCCCAGGAATCTGTGCATAGGAACTGATATCCGGCATCGAAGCCAAGAGAACCCCGGTTAGAACCTTCGGTATTCGGGTTGATTTTGTAGAGGGAGCTAAGCTCATATTTCCAGCCGTAGTTCAGACCTAAAAAGGGTCCATGGTAGGAAGTGGGGCGATTATCCGGCAGGTAGTTGGAGGCCAGACCGCTGAGCAGTAGGTGGGCCCCTAGTAACAGCGGTTCGGCCATAACACTGACGGGAAAGATCATTAGAAAAATCAGAACCAGCTTTTTACTCATACCCTCTATGATAGGCCAAATCCCTTTCTAGTGCCAGGTCCATTTTGTTAAACCAGTGTGTTAACGAAAAGGACCTGGCACCAAGTAGGGGATTTGTGAGAAGATAAAATGGTGTGAAAAATTCTAAACATGCGCAGATCTTTTTTCGTATTGAGAGGCTCATTGTTCATGGCGATTTGAGCGAGGCGCGAATTTTGCTTCAGGCCCTTCGCAAAAAACGGGTCGTGCGCAAAGATTTGGTGACACTGGCAAATTTATCACGGCGCGCCCATCTTCCTGAAAATTCTGTGGCAATTCTTCACCATCTTGTTCGACCTTCGGCCCACACGCCTATGCATGCAACAGATGCCGAGAAGGCCGAGTATGCAGCGGCCTTAAATGCTCTCGGTGCGACGGGTGAGGCGGAACAGCTCCTGGCCCAAGTCAATATGAAGCAATATCCTAACGCCTTACTTTTTCGGGCTTACACCCATATCTGGCAGTGGGATTGGGAAGGGGCCATTCCTTTTCTGCGGCAATATATTGGTCATACAAAGATCAACCAGGAGATGAGACTCTGGGGTACCTTATCGCTGGCACAGTGTCTCATGCATAGTGATCTTGATCTGCCTGGGGCACAAAAACTTTTTGAAGAAATCTGCCGCCAAATCACCATCGAGCAGCTTCTGAGAAACAATGCGCTTTTGGGCCTAATGCAGGCCCAGATCCTGGGAAAAAAATGGCCCTTGGTCCGTCCAACCATTCAGGCAATTGAGCAAAATATAACCCAAGATTGTGATCCTTACTTTGAGAGGGTGTTTGAGCAGTGGAAATGCCTATATGATCTCTTTTTTGCCCAGGAATCCGGCAAGGGGCTTCGGGAGGCACAAGGCCGTCTTCGCAAAGTTCGGATGAAGTTCAAAGAATCTAAAAGTTTTGAAAATGTGCGCAGCTGTGATTTCTATGAAGCCGTATGTTTCAAAAATGAAAAGCTGCTGACTCAGCTGTACTTTGGCACAAACTTTCCGGCCTTTCGAGCGCGCATTCTTGCGGCCTTAGGTGGTGAAGACAAACTCCCCGCGAATTACCAATGGTCTTTTTTTACCTCCCCACAAAAAGGGAGCGTGATTGTCGATCTCCAAAGCGGGAGAAATAGCATCGGCCAGGCCTGGCTTAAAGAGGGGCAGATTCCTCAGCGCCTACTTCTGGTTCTGGGGAGTGACTTCTACCGACCGAAGCGTGTATTTGAGTTGCATGAGTTGCTCTTTCCAAAAGAATTTTATCATCCGACCTCATCACCAAATCGCATTCACCAGGCCTTGCGCCGTCTTCGACATTGGCTGGCGCAAAATCACATTCCTCTGATGATTAAAGAAGAGACCGGTTTTTACAGCTTGGAGAGGACTGAAGCATGTGTCATCCGGCTTGAAAGAAATGTTGCTGGCACCCCCCTCAAAAATAAATTAAAACAGCAACTCTCTATTCTCAAAGGGCATTTTAAAACGCGCCTTCTTTCCGCGGTAGAGCTCCCGGCGGTTTTGGGTGTCTCCCATCGCTCATCAATTCGCATCTTAAATGAATTACGCGACCATGGAATTATCGAGCGTCTGGACCAGGGCCCTCAGACTCAATATCGTTTGTTAGAAGCTGCTGTGCTTGCGGCGCTTGGTGCTTAAGCTCTAGACAGTTTTCTCGGAGTGTCTAATCTTTGGTGGCCCTACCCTGCCTAATGTATGGAAATCTGAAACATCTTCTTGGCATTATCCTTGCTGATAAAAAGTCATGATGTGGAAGGTTTTTTGCCTTAATATCGCGTTCCTTGCTCTCGCCGGCGTTCTGGCCTGGGCCGACGACAATCCGTGCCAGTCAGTTAAATTTCATAATGTCGAGGCCATGGAATCCCAGGGTGCCTTTGGCCTTGAAACCCCTGAGCTTTATCCCGACATAACGATCAGGAACTCATTTCACCGGGAGATCAGACTTTCCGGATACCCGCAGATGTTCGGCAGTGTCCTGACGCCCGCCCATCATCAGGTGCATCCGGCATGGGGGCGCGATGTTCCCTCTCATCACTATTCTTTTCCACAGGAGCGAATGAGGCTCTGGGAATTGTGCCAGCTGGCCCAGAAGAAAAACATTCATGATTTGAGCATCGTTTGCAAAGGGGATTCGCAGGGCCCCGACAAGCTGAAAAGCGAGTGCTTCATCTCCACTCATGTGGGCGGCGAGGATATGGAAAAGTACGAGCGGCATATGTGGGGCCGCAAGATTGCCTTCAGCTCAACGACAAACTATTTTGACCGCGGCCGCTATACTGCGCTTAATAATGTTGGCGTCAGGCAGGACCTCTATGGCCCGGCCATTCGAGGGGCGATCAATCGAATCGTGGCACTTGAAAGCATTGACCCCGACAGCAAGGAGGCCAGACTTTCACGGGATTTGGAATACCTGGCGCAATTTCATGGGACAGATGATATTACGATCTCTCCAGAGCTGGCGGAATGTATGGGGAAGTTGCCTTTTGAGGATTTTAAAAAATGGGTGGCGTGGGATAAGGCCAAATTTCCCGATCGGCCAATCTCCGCCCGCAAGGTTAATGAAATTGCTGAAAGTATTATTTTCTTTATTATCTATATCCTGCCCTTTTTGCTGTAAGGATTACGGGGCAGGATTTCCGCTATAAAGGTATTCCAGATCATTTTCCGTCAGCATCCGGGCGAGCTTAAGCGAGGCGACCGTTCTTCGCAGCTGATCGGCGGTAATCGGTCCCACCGCTAGAAAGTTCGTTCTCTTGTGGGCCAGCACGTACGCGTTCATCATCTGATCGATGGTGAAGTGAGTGTCGTGCTCGCGATTAAACGCTGTGGTGAACTGAACGACTCTTTCAAACCGGGCCTTATTGGCAGGTGTGAAAATGGCATGAAAGACATTCTGCCAGTAGGCATCGCCTTGATCATATTTTTCCTTGGCGGCCTTCATGGCGTTGTCCCACTTGGGCTCCGGCTTATCGAGAATGCTGAATCCTCCCAGAGGGGAGTAAGGCATAATTTTAATCCCTTTTTGAAAATTGGGGTCCATCATTTCCTTGTGAGTGACTTGAACGCCACCGGCGTGAATCGTCTGACCGGTCATCTCGAAGAGGGAGAAGTAGGGGCTGTTTAGAAGTGGTTTTGTCAGAGAGGAGTCCTGCTCGGCCGCTTGGATTGACTCATTTACCCGGCCGGTTTGCCAGTTTGACCATCCCAGAAAACCGATCTTGCTGGAAATCTTTTCCGAACTGAGCGCTTGCATAATGTTTTTAACCGGGGTCTTTTGTCTTTTGACTTCGCTGAATCGAAGATAGTCCCCATCATCCCGGTGCATGAGGTAGATGGTGATTTGGCCATTCAAATTTTGTAACGTGTGCCCCATCTCCTCCGCCACTCTCTCTGTAATTTGCTCCTCACTTCCATAGAGTCGGCTGGCATAGGTGCCCGGGGGGACATTTTGAAGCTGGTTTGAGCTTGAGATGGGAATCTGGTTTTTCCTCAGGGCACTTAAAAGTTCGGGAGAATGGGTCCCGCGTTCCAGTTTTTTAGAGTAGAAAAGATCAAAGGGAAATCCCCCTTTGGATAAGGCATATAGCTCTCGGTCGGGATTTAAATTTCTATGATAGTAGAAGCTATCATCTTTTATGATTTGCGCTCTCGACTTTATCCAGCGCCCCAGTTTGTACTCCACGCCACCGACATAAATAGGGGAGGTGTCAAAAAGATTGATCCCAAGCTTGGCGGCCTCGTCTAAAACCCTGCCCGCCTCATCCTCGGAGATTTCGGGTTGCCCCGCTCCTGTCCAATTGCCCTGGACCAGATGATCTGTTCCCATGATTAAGCGCGAGAACTTTTTGCAAGCGCCATGCTGATCACACAAATTTACATATTCCATGTCCGTCGCATCATCGGAAGAAAGATTTCTGGAGATGGGGGATGAGCAACTCACGAGCATACTTATGGAGAAGAGAAGAATGATAGGGAGTAATTTCATTGGTGAATCCTTGGAAATTTAAAGCTGAAAAAAAGGCTAACATAAATCCGTGCTTTGTACAAATTCAAGGCATGACAGCTTTAAATACATTGACCTTTAATTTGAGCAGCAGACCCGGGAAGAGCAGGAGAGAAGCCGCTCTGGTAAAATGCCACCGCCATCATCGAGTAAAAGATGGCGTCTTGAATATTGAAACGGAGGGCCTTTCTTAAATACATATTTGCTTTCTGGTGAATTCGTCTAACTTGCCGTAGAATTTATAGAGGTATGGAAACATTTTTACTAACTTTTATTCCTCTCTTTGTCGCCATTGATGTCTTTGGCGTCTTGCCAACTTTCTCCGCACTGACCGAGAGCTTAGATGGAAAGCATCGTGCCCAGGTGGCGCTTAAATCTTGTATCGTATCGCTCATTTTAGGCGCTCTGTTTGTCGTTTTTGGCAACGCCATTTTCATCTTTCTGGGCATTACCCAATATGATTTCATGGTGGGTGGGGGAATCTTGCTCTTTTTAATTTCTGTCAGTGATATTCTGGGGGCCAACCTTGAGGGGCGGCGGGTGGATGGTGATGAGCTTGCCATTGTCCCCCTGGCCATGCCGCTGATCTTAGGCCCGGCCAGTATCACCACCTTGATCTTGATCTCGTCCCAGTTTTCCAAAGGATGGGCCCTGGGCTCGCTCCTGGTCAATATACTTCTCGTTTATGTCGCCTTCTTATTATCTTCCCGCATCCAAAATGTGCTGGGGAAAAGCACCAATCTTGCCATTGGAAAAATCGCCTCCCTCTTTCTTATGGCCATCGCCGTGATGATGGTCAGAAAAGGCATTTACGGAATTATGGCGGGAGTGTAAGGAGATATTAGATTTCTTACATCGATCTTTGAGCGCCCAAATCGCCTAATCGCTTGAAATTATAGTTATCATTGGCCCGGGTAAAAAGTTTACGCCCCACTCTGACACCATCCATTCGCCTGCTATGTTGTCCCATAACATTTTGTAGGGGAGTGTTTATGCAAGTGCGAAGTTTAAAGAAGTTAGTGGGTCCAGTGTTGGCCGCAGTGATCATGGTCGGTTGTGGTCAACAGCAGGCACCGCGCGACCTGAAGCTGAATGCCGGGAATGTGGTGGGAGGAACGGCCGTCGCCAATGATGCCTTTAAGCATGTGGTTGGACTCTCGCAAGATGGGCGCCTCTTTTGTTCAGGTAATTTAATCGAGGCCAATAAAATTTTAACCGCCGGTCACTGTGTGACTAATTTTGATATTGATACCAACGCCGACCTTCAGGCCATCTTTGGCAAGACCATGACCGAAGTTGCGCAGGGCCTTGGCGGTCAAGACATCAGCGTTTTTAACGATGCTCCGCTGGCAACAAAACGGGAGCTTTTTAAAGCGGCCTTACGGCGTGTCATCAAAAATGAAGGTCAAAAGATTAAAATTTATGTCGGCTCCTCCACCGCTGGTGGTGGCACAGAGGCGGGGCTTGATGTAGTGGCCGGGGTGGAATTAGCGGAAGCAGGGTACGCCTATATGGAGGCCAGTGTTTTAAAATATACAAACCTGGCGCAACCCGAGGACCTGACGGTGGAATATTCGGCCTCCTTTGACTATGCCACCATGACCCTCAAGGCGCCCCTGGCCGGGGTGACTCCGGTGCCGGTCATCAGCGCGGATGAACATTCTGACAATGTTCTCCTGGGCCAAGACGTGAGAGTGGTGGGGTTCGGTTTGAAGGTGGATACCCGCTTTGTTCTGGCTTCGCGGCAGATGGTCAAAGATCTGGAGGCCAAGATCGCGGCCGAGCAGGATAGTGAGAAAAAGAAGGAGCTGCAGGCACAGTTGTCACAGGAAAGATTGATGTATCAGGGTTTCCTGGCCCTGTATCTGACCTCCGGAAATAAAAATATGGTGGATTTAAAATTGGAAAATTATAACCACACCGAGATCACCTTAACCAAGAAAGGAGCGAGTCTGTCGGGCGCCTGTAATGGCGATAGCGGCGGGCCCGCTCTGGTAAAGTTGAAAAATGGCCAGTGGCGCCAGCTCGGCGTGGTGGTCACCGTTGACTATTGCGGCAACAAGACCCACGTCTCTCCGCGTTTTAGATAATTTATTTTTCAGTCACGCAGGGCCCCTTTAGGTGAGCAATCCCTTGGGGGCCCATTTTTTTTCCAGATTGACGGAACCTGCCCATTTACCAGACAATTCCACCCCATGCCGGGAGGTGGAAAATGATCCGAAGTCTTATTCTGTTTGTTGTCTTTTCCCTGAATGTCTACGGTGCCTTACCCATTCTGCCGCATCCTGCGGATGACAATTTATCCTCGCAGTTTGCCGTCTTTCGAAAGGATCAGGTTCAGTCAGTCGCCTATGATTTGCGTTTTGAGTTTAAAAAGGAAAGCGAAACATACAACGGCAAGGCGGTTTTAAATGTCGAGCTCAACCGGGTCGACGCCCCGTTGTCGATTGATTTCTTATGGAAAAAGATTCACGCCATTAAGGTCAATGAGAAGCTCCTGGCAAAATACAAAACGGGCAAAGGGCACCTGGAAATTCCCGCCCAAAGTTTATCCCGTCATCTGGTGATCGAGGTGGAATATACCAATGAGTTCAGTCAGACCGGAGATGGAATATCCAAATCCAAAGATCCTGAGGATAACAGTGAATATATCGCCACCGATTTTGAACCTTACATGGCCCATAGTCTTTTTCCCTGCTTCGATCAGCCCGATCTCAAGGCCACCTACAAGGTGACGACGGTGACTCCCAAAGATTGGAAGGCCATTTCCAATGAGCTAGCGGACGAGAAGAGTGAGAATGGAGAAAAGGCCACCCACTATTTTAAAAAGACCAAACCGTTCAGCACCTACCTCTTCTTTTTAGGAGTGGGTCCCTATGAGGAATGGGCCGACAAGATCGGCGAGATTCCGCTCTTTTTGTATGCGCGCAAGTCACTCGCCAAGCATGTTGATTATGAAAGAATCTTTGACGTGACCAAAAAAGGTTTGCGTTTTTATACGGAATATTTTGAAATTCCTTTTCCCTTCTCCAAATACGGTCAGATTTTTATTCCCGAATTTTCCTGGGGCGGAATGGAAAATCCCGGCGCGGTTGCCCTTCAGGAAAAAAATATCTTTCGCGAAACCGTCTCCAAAACACGGATGGATGGTCGGGATAATCTGATCCTGCATGAGATGGCGCATATGTGGTTTGGCGATCTGGTGACGATGAAATGGTGGAATGACCTCTGGCTCAATGAAAGTTTTGCCAGCTTCATTGCCGCGGTTGCCATGGAGCAGGCCATGGGATCGAAAAGTGCCTGGCTCGATTTTGCCGGGGATAAAGGATGGGGTTATTGGCAGGATCAGCTAGTGACCAGTCATCCGATTGAAACGGTGGTGTTGGACACCCGCACGGCCCGGGGGAATTTTGACGGAATCACCTACGCCAAGGGAGCGGCATCGCTTAAGCAGCTGCATTTTTTTGTGGGAGAAAACGGCTTCAGGAAAGGGCTCACCTCATACTTTCGCAAGTTTGCCTTTCAAAACTCCACGCGCCAGGATTTTATTTTCCACATCAGTAAAGGCGCCGCCACCAATTTAGATTCGTGGGTGAAAAGTTGGTTGCAAACATCCGGGCCGAATCGGGTGCAGGTTGATTGGGGCTGTCGCGAAAATAAAATCAGTCATTTTCTTGTCAATCAGAGTCCCAGCTCTTCCGGCACCCTCTCACCTCATCGCACCAAGATAGGGTTATACAATTATTCTTCCATGGAAATCTTAAAGATTGAGCATACTCTGGAGGTGGCCTATCATGACAAGCTGACGGAAGTGCCGGCCCTGATCGGAAAGAGCTGCCCCGATTTCGTTTACGCCAATCTTGAGGATCAGGACTATGCTCTTTTCTCTCTCGATCCAACCTCTCTCCTGGCAGTCAAGAAATCTTTGGCCCGGGGTTTTGAAGATCCTCTTCTTCGGCTCATGCTTTGGATGACCTTGGGGCAGATGGTGCGCGATGGTGCCTTGTCGCCGCAGGATTATTTTGAGACGGTGCTCACCGCTCTGGAAGCTGAATCAGAAGAAATGCTTTTGGGTTTGGTTTTAACTCCCCACGGGACAGTCCACTCCCAGTATACAACCTATCTCACTCCCAAGCAGCGGGCCTTGCTGGCGCTTAAGTTTGAGAATCTGATTTGGAAACGTCTGGAAGACAGCAAACCTGGCAGCAACGGCCAGTTAATTTTTATAGATTTTTTTATCTCCATCGCCCAAACCAAAGAGTCCCTCGATCGACTTGCCCAATTTCTGGAGGGAAAGTTTGCCTTAAAAGGTATGGAGCTCGGTCCCGAGAGAAGATGGTCCATTATTAAAGCGCTTAGCAGAAATGGTGATCCACGGGCCAAAGAGCTTATCTTGGCCGAGGAAAAGCGTGATCCTTCGACCACGGGAACGAGGTCTGCCTATGCGGCCAGAGTGGCCTTTCCTAATCTTGCGGATAAGACGAAATATTGGAACGAATTTCAACTGCCGAAAAAATTGGGATACAACTTACTTGATGAGGGCTCGGCAGAATTTCATCATGAAAACTTTCCAGAAATTGCCGCGTCTTTTATCAAACCTTTTTTTAAGAAGGTCAGCACTCTCGATTGGAAGGCCAATGACAATCTGGTGAGTATTTATTTTGAAAATCTTTTTCCTTCCAACCTTTGCACGAAGGATTTCCTGAAGGAAAGTGAGGCCGCCTTGAAACGCAGTCGCAACCTTACCTCCCTGGCGAGGCGCGCCTGGCTCGAGGCCAATGATGAGCTCATTCGTTGTGTGAAAGTGCTGAATCCAGCCAAGTAATATCAAAGAGATGGGATATTTTTAAGACAAACTGAATAGTTGCCGAAAAGAGTTTGATAATAATCATCATCATTGAAGGGCAACATGAAATTTTTAATGATTTTTTTGACTCTGGCCGTTTTGTCTCCCGTTTTGCAGGCCGGAAGTCCGTGCTTGATAAAGAAGAATCCTTCCGTGAATCTTTGGTCTATTCACCAAAATGGCAGCATGCTCACCACAAGTTATACCTCTCTTACCGCCGTGGTTGATCAGCTGACGAGTTTACGCGCAAGCGGTGTCTGCTCCGCGCCTGTGGCGGGGAGTGGTTCCTGCTCCATAAAAAAAGGCACGAACCAGATCTGGTATGTGATGCTGGGAGGAGAGCAGGTCAGCGGTGCCTTTACCTCACTTGATTCGGCCATCGCGCAGATGCAGTCCCTCACGGCCGCACAAGTCTGTGCCGCGGCGGTCACCTCGCCCTGTCAGATAACAAAAATGGATGGAAATAATCTTTGGCAAATTTTTCAAGCGGGTGGCCTGCTCACTTCAACTTATAGCAATTTTGAGGCCGCCAAATCCCAGCTTCAATCTCTCAAAGAGCGGGCGGTATGCCGTTCCATTCCCGATGCAAGATGCACTCTCAAGAAAAGGGAAAATCAAAATCTATGGTTTGTGGAGCAAGATGGCAAGGCCTTGACCTCTCTCTCCACCAGCATCAACGAAGCGGTCGCCACGTTTAAGGGGATTCTGTCTTCCAATGTGTGTCTTTTGAGTTTAACGGCGAGCTGTGAACTGAAAAAAAGAGAGAACGCCCAGCTTTGGTATGTGCAAATCGGCGGGGCCCCCATAAGCACCAACTTCACCCAGATGACGAGCGCTATCGGAGAATTGAAGGCCCTCAAATCAGAAGGCGTCTGTCATGATTATGTTCGCCAAAGATGTAAGGTGGTGAAAAATCCCAACAGCAATTTATGGTCCGTTCACGTAGGTGGGACCAGCATTTCCGGGACGAGTTATACCAATATCTCCAGCGCAACGAGTGCTTATAAAACCTTAGTGGAAAGTAAACTCTGCGAAGATGTGCGTTTTCAAAGTCCCTGTCTTGTGACCAAGCATAGTAACTCAAATCTATGGTCTGTGGACCAGGACGGACAGCACCTGGGCCCAACTTTCACAAACATGAATAGTGCCAAGGCCCTTTTGACGGAGCTATCTGACGCCAACGTGTGCAATAAAAATCTGCAACCGGGCTGCCAGCTCGTCAAACGGTCGGGTGCTAATTTGTGGTATCTCACCCAAGAAGGTGAACCGCTTTCAAGCTTGTATACCAATATCAATGCCGCGACCCAGGAGCTTGCCGTGCTTTATCGGGATGGAGTTTGTAAACGTGGGGAGTGCGAGATTCGTCAGGATCGTTTCGGCGGCGTCTCCATCATTCGCGAAGGATACAGGCTTGGCAATGCGGAGAATCTGGATGGTGCGATCAGTGGTCTGAGTGATTTGCTCAATCGCAATAGCTGTGATCTTCCTCAAAATTCCAAGGTCTGTTCTATTCGTCACAGTCATGGACGTTTCTACTTGCTGGATAATCAGAGGCCTCTCGGGGCATCGGATAACTATAACGAGCTGGTCGGCCTGCGGACCCGTCTGCAACAGTTAGGCTATTGCACCAGCTTTAATCCCAATGAGATTATAGGTGACGGATACAGCCATGGCCCTGGTGAATACAATGGGCCGCGCACGAATACTATTTTGGAATTCATTGACGATAGCATCGTTGCGCCCTTGCCGCCTACGATTTCCCATTAGAGAGTTTTTGGAGAATGTAACCCAGACAATCGTCCTTGGCGACGCGAACATCTTTGGTCAGCATGGCGGGGATAAAATCATTTTCTACCACCAGATTGTTTTGGCGTCGGCGAAAATATTTGTTCGTCAAATCGCCACCCGAGTTATCCAAGACCTGAAGGTGGCATTCCGTGGAAAATGGTCCTGGGAGCTTGGCCAGGAACGTTCCCTTTTTAATCACTTGAAAGTTATAGCTCTCAAGCTCGGGAAGAAAAGAGAGCTGGGAGGAGGAAGAATCATTAAATGCAAAATCAACCTCCAAGGATGGGGGGAGAAGAATGCGACTGACGGTTTGGAACGCAGAAACCTTATCGCCGCTTAAATTAATCTCCTCAAGAGATTCCAAGGTCAGAACCTTTTCTAAATAATGAACGAGGAGCGTTACCCCGAGCTGGTCTCCGCTTTTTCCACACTCCAGGGTGACCGAGGTGCAAAACTTGCTGAAGGCGATGGACTGGGTCTGACGGGGTTCTTCAAAAAAGAGCATCTTGTCGCTAAAAAGGGAGGCCAGGCCCAAGGTGGGGTGGTCACGTTTGTTGATGCAGGCGTAGTACGGATTATCTCCGGTGTTGTTATGCATATCAATGCTGGCCCAGAGTTCCTGGCCCCTGGCAAAGTCGAGCACTTCGCTGGCCATCCGTTCTTCTTGTGTCATGCCTCCGGCCCAGATTCGATTAAAGTCGGGCCCGTTGGGCATCTGGCGCAGAGCTTGCGAGGCCGCGGTGACATTTCCAAAAAAAATCATGAGGGAGCGGGGAAGGCGGGATACATTTTGCAAAAGCTTGATCACGGCATAGAAGCTGGAGGTTTCATTTCCATGGAGGAGGCAGGAAAGAAAGAGGGGGGCCGGTCGATCCCCTTTTAAACAAATTAAGCTTCCATCTGAGAGCACATTTTTGAGAGTTGCCGGAGTGCAACTCAATAGGCCATCAGGGAGAGAGTGGAGAATGCGCAAGCTCATAGGAGACCTGAAAACCGGCTAGAACTCAAAGGTACTCCTTGAAAAGTGTAACGGGAACATTAGCAGGACCGCAGAATTCCCGCAATGTTCAAATTGAATCGAATCGTCTATGATATCTTTCTATGATGGGTAACTTCTTACTTGCTGTGGTCTCTCGCCTGGCCTACCTGGTCGTTTTGGCCTTTCACAAATCGTATCGCTATCGCTTTGTGGGAGTGGAGAATTTGCAGGCCGCCCGGCAGGCCAGTAAATATGGCAATCATATCTATGCTATCTGGCACCAGAATCTTTTTGTGGGAATCACCGCTCAGACCGGTTGGACCCATGTGGTGATGATTTCCAAGTCGAAGGATGCTCGTCCCCTGGCCTATACGTTGCAACGATTGGGCCACATGACCATGATGGGGAGTTCGAAAAGTTCGAGCGGGGTGGATAAGGGCGGGAGAGCGGCCAAAGATCAGATGACGGAAATCTTAAAAACAGGAGTGGGAGGGGCGATCACCGTGGATGGGCCCAAGGGACCGGCCCATTATGTAAAGCCGGGAATCGTTGATATGGCCAAGCAGGCCGAGGTCGCGCTGGTGCCTTATGTGGCCATCGCCGATCGCTACTGGGTCTTCAATAGCTGGGATAAATTTCGTCTTCCAAAACCCTTTGCCAAAATTGTCATCGGCTATGGCCGGCCTATCTCAGTCTCCCCGACATTGCCCTATGAAAACTTCAGAAAAGTCCAAGATGAAATTGGCGCCAGCTTAGTGGCGCTTGAAGATGCGCTGACTCCGCAATTTCAAAATTGGGAAAAGTTATCGAAGGAGAATATTAAAGTTCCTGGCGCTAATTAAGGTGCCTCAAGCGGGCAGTTCGACCACTCTTCGTTTTTAAATCCTGCATCCAATCGCTTAAAGATATTATTGGCGGCACAGTGACCGCGGAAAACGGCTTCTTCCACCGAAGGTGTGCCCAGGTTATTATTGGCAAAGAAGACTCTGCCAAAGGGCCTGCGCAGGATTTTTCCGAACTTCGAGAAGTGCCCGGGTTTGACCACCATGAGGGAGTAGGGCCAGCGGTTTGTTTCCACCGACTGCACTTCGATCTTGGTGCCCCATTTTTCCTTCAACATAGGACTTAAATTTTTGATCATGCCATCCACCGCCAGCTGGGCCGCCAGCTTGTAGTGATTTTCCGGAATCATGTCTTTGCGATTCTGCATCCATTCATCAGGGTGCTGAAAATTGTGATAGATGGTGAAAATTCCGTCATTATCCGAAGGATGCTTTTTGAAATCCCGCATTCCTTCGTAGCCCTTGATTTTAGGGTCCATCCATCGTCCGAGGATAACATCGGTAAAGTCGATGTCTTTATAATCCTCCGGGCGTACCCAGGTGTCATAGCTGGCGCGGTAAGGGTGGCCTTTGACTTTCACGACGTGAACAAAGCAATGAGAATATTCCAGGGCGTTCATAGCGGCTGCCTGCTCCGGCGCTTTTTCCGTGAACCCCTCAATAATTCGTGGAGCAAATCGAAGTTGGGCGGCAAAGACGACGTAATCAGCGGAGACCTCGTGGAGCTTTCCGCCATTCACATATTGCACTCGTGCACCGCTTGGTTCATTCATAATTTTAGTGGCAGTCGACTGGGTTTTAAGAGTGACCAGAGGCGCTTTGCCCTGCAACGTTTTGATCATCTTCATGGCAGCTTCACCCGTACCGTTGGGACTGGTGTAGCGGGTGACAAATTCCGCGACGTAAAAATTAGCAAAGGCGGCGGCGGAAACTTGCTTGGGCAATCCGCCGAGAGCAGAGCGGGTATACAGCTCGACCAGTTGCCCCACATCCTTCATGGGATTTGCATGGTCAACCCGGGTATCTTTTTTAAAGCTCTCATAAATCTTTTTGGACTCCTCATCTTTGCGGGCCGCCACGCGTGCGGGCACCGTCTTGAGCCATTCCTCCGCCGTGAGCTTATCCAGCTCCAGGTTGGCAAACTCTTCAAAGGGTTGCCCTGGAATAAGTCCGTCTTTTTCGGACATCTCTAACTCATGCTTAAAGAGGGCGAAGCTTGCGGGTAACTCTGCCAGAGTGGGCTGCTCCCAAAAGTGCTCATAAAATTTGCCCTTCCACAGATAGCTGTCAATCGGGTCATGGATGGGATAGGTCTTCTTAAAATCGTTCAGGCCGATGTGCTCAAGAATGTTGATGATTTCCTCACCGGCATCGGCCCAGTAAGCGGCACCGCGATTGTAGCGAATGCCCTTCTTGTCAGTATCACCGGCGGCAAGGCCTCCGAGCTTGGCTTCCTTTTCGATGATCAGGATCTTCTTTCCCTTTTCGCTCAGATAAACGGCCGAAGATAATCCCGCCAGACCGCCTCCAATCACCACCACATCATATTTAGTCTTATCAACAAGGGGAGCTCGGTCCTCCGCTGGTTTCGGGGTGAAGGTGAGATCGTCACCACCGCGAATGGTGATCTTATAATCAGCGGCCAGTGGGGCCATGCTGAGAAAGAGAAGACTTAGAACACTAAGGGTAATTTTTGTGAAATTTTTCATAGCAAAAATTTTACGCTTGAAAAGTAATTTTGGTAAAGCTGAAACTGTAAATTTTATTTACGATGTCCGATGAAATTGCTCTTGCTAAAGTCGGGGACAATTGAACTGTGTTCTGGCCAAAGAAGCGCAGGTTATTCCGATAAATCCTCCGGACTGATCGCAGACCTTGAGTGCCGCGGCCAGCTTCAAACATTCGCCGGCCGAGTTGGCTTCGGGGGGTTGCTGCTGGGACGATTGCGGAGAGATCTGACTCACTGGCTGCAGGTTTGGGTGCGCAAGCTGCTGGTTCTGAGCGGCCTGTATTCGCTGCTGCTCCTCCAGACGTTTCTGCTCTTTGTTGTATTCGGTGGTCACCGCAAGCATCGCCGCCACCACCTCATCGGAAATGCCCATCTTGGTGAGTTCGGACATTTCATCCACGGTAAACTGCTTGTAAGGCGCCTGGGTGCTGTTGATTCGAGCGATAATGAGCGCGTCCTTTTTTTTGTTTTTAATAAGCTGAAGAATATCGGTAATGCGCAATTCTGGCGGGCCGGTGAAGCGCAGGCGCAGCTGCGGATCTTCGATGGAAGACAGGGATTCGGGGTGGGCATCGAGAAAGGCCCTCAGGCCCTGCATGTTTTTTTTCTGTAGTAAGGCCTTGAGCTCGGCGGTCTGTTCAACCGTTTGCTTGGCGGTGCGCTGGTTGGCGGCCAGGGTATTCAAAAACTCGATTGCCTGCAGGGACTTGTCGTGGGAGGCCCTGTTATTGGGTCGGTCCAGGTAGGGCAAGTTTCGCTTGGCGATCTCGTTTAACTCATTGATCGCCAAATCCTGTCTTGCGCCCTTCTCAATCAGCTTGAGGGTGATCTCGCGGTTGGCCCAGAATGCAGCGGTACTAAGAGGGAGCATGGACCCTTGCTTAATATTCGGGTCGTATCCGTCTTCCTGAAGACGGGTATTGATATAACCGAGCGACATGAAGAACTGGTCGTTCTGAAATTGGTTCATGTCATCCGCCTTCAACCAGGGACTGGCGATCATGATCTCCACATCGGTATATCCGCTCTTGGTGGAAGGATAGAAATAGTAGGCATACGTCAGCTCCACACTATGGGCCTTGGCAAAAAGGGCGTGAGGTTCGCGAATAACGGTATAGTCATTCTCAAAGCCCTTGGCCGCCTCTTCCATCAGTTCCGCTTCACTTCGAAGCAAGGAACGCCTCATGCCTTCGCCTTTATGCTTGCGCACGTAGCTCAAGGAATCGGCCATCTTTCCTGAGGGGCCCATCGCGGCACAACCTGCGAGGGCCAGTCCCATAAGCATGATAAAAATACGACGGTGATAAATCCGCATGATTTCTCCGGGCCAGCTCGTTTATTTGGCGCCGACCCACACATGATAAATTTCGGAGCGGGAGAGATTGCCTTTGGAATCGCTGGCCTCAACATAGTAGTCGATAAGGACCTGATCGTAACCCTGAATTTTGGCCCAGTAGTGATCGGCCAGGACGTTGGGAAGAATAAAATAATTGAGGTTTCCGCTCGGAGGATTGCCAGCAAATTTTGGGTCGATGACCCGACGATTCATGGCCACAGAAATCCAAGGCCCGACCGAGGCGCCGCCTTTATAAGTTTCATTATCATGATCAGTTAAAGAATTCACACCGGTCTTGCTCACCCGATATTTCACGACCACGTCGCGCACCTGGGAGACATCATAGACAAAAGTCCAGACATAAAAATCTTTTGAGTAGGCGGGGGCCCCGTTAAAGCCCACCGGGCGATAACCTGTGGTCACACCCCAGCCCATGCCGCCCGGATTGTAAGGCCAGCGCTGCGGGTGAAAGATGGTCGGTCCGGTGTGATCATCGGCCCCGTCGCCGATGGCGCGTTGGATGTAGGGCATGGCCTGATTGAGGGCCAACGATTGCTTAACCTCATCATCCAGGGAATCACCGTAATACAAAAATCCGCTATCCAGGCCGGCCAGGTAAAAATGCCAGGCCTTTTCCACGTCAGAATTATTCTCTCCCCGAATTTGCTCGCTGGTCTCACACAGATTCGCTCCCGCCGTCACCACCGCCCAGGATCGCCACGAGCTGGAGAAGCCGTTTTCAATATCGATTCGGGTGCGCGGGTCCTTGGGATCATAGCCGGGATCGCGGGGTGAGCGCGCGGGAGGATAAAGCCATTTCACAAACTGCGGATCTCCCCAGTCACCCTCCGGATTAACCCAACCGCCTTCTTCTAAGTGCACCACATCGGATTCCGGCACGGGATAATCCTGGAGAAACTGCTGGATGGTGGTCATCTGATGGCCTTTCTGGATCGCCTGATTGGCCAGGCCGGGGACCGATTCATGATAGTAAGAGTTGCCACCGCCCCAGGCGTTGTCGCCATCGTGGGCGAACAGCACCAGGCTCGGTCGGGCGGGGTTGCTATACGGCGCGATTTTTTGGTCAATCGTATCCGTGCCCATGGTGCCGTAGCCGTTTTGGTAGCTCAAAACCTCATCCATCGGAACCACGGTTATTCGCTCAGATTTTCCGCTGGCGGGATCGACGTACTCAACTTTGTGGGGAAGGTACGCAAAGGGTGCCGGAACCTTGGCCCCTCTTCCATCAATGGAGCCTGACCACCACTGTCCGGCGGGGACGGGCGGATTTAAAAGATCAGCGCGATTGGGAGGGAGGGTATTCCAGGTGGAGGTTGAGGGCGACGGTGCAACTTCGGGTGAGAGATAGTTGCTGGTGGTGCGCGCCAGATGGCCGTTGGCCACAATCGTCCACTCGAATCCCTGCTCCCGCAGAATGGGAATCAGAGTCGGGGAGAAGGCCACCTCGGCGGGAAAGAAGCCTTTGCTTTCGCTGGCCCAGTTTGCCAGGGCCGCGCGGCGAAAGAGTTTCAGTTCCTTTCGAAAGGCACTCTTGGGAATGAGCGGCGCCAGGGCGTGATGGTAGGTGATGCCCACCATGTCGGCGCGGGGATGGCCGGCGCTGGTTTTCCAGTGACTGGCTTCCCGGTAACCATTGCGCCACTCGGAATTATAGCCCATGCGCGAGTCTTTCCCCCAGCTATTGATGTTGTCCATGAGTGAGCCGGTATAAGAAATCGACGCTCCACCGTTGGGAAAATTTAAAAGATGGCGAAGAGAATCTCGCCCGCCCCATTGATAGACCTGAATGCGATCATCAATGGAAAAAACCGGATCATAGGACCCGATGTCACCGGTGGCCAGATTGTTTTGGGGATGGGGGACTGAGCTGCCGGGAAAAAAACCTCCGCCCGAGGTTTTGATATCGTAAGAATCAGCGGCGAATTGTACCCGTTCCAGCGTGGGATGTTTCTCGGGCCAGTAGATGGGCTGATGGAGATGCCAGTGGTAGGTGAGATAAACATTGGAGGCGGCAAAAGACTGCCACGCCAACCAGCAGGTGGAGAGAGTGAGGACAAAATATTTCATGTATGGATTTTTTTTCATACAGAAAAATTACTCCTCAAATTGATTGATGTAAAATCTTTTTGCGGAGTAAAGAAGCCCCCACTTAGATGGATAAGTGGGGGCCGGGTGTAGAACTAAAACTTCATCAGTTCCGCCTTGGTCCGCGTCTTGGAGATGTTGCTTGTCTCCTCCACTCTCACTACTCCTTGTTTGAGGGTGGCTGCGCACGTGACACTCAATTGTTGGAGATTCTAAAGCGAATTCAATGAGGGGAACTACCTGTTTTTTCTAGAGTGGTTTAGTTCTTTTTGACTTCAAAGACATAGCGGATGAGGGCATGAATATTTTCAAAGTTCATTTTTTTCATAATGAGTCTGCGGTGTCCTTCGACCGTTCGGACACTAATCCCGAGCTTGGCGGCAATGTCTTTGTTGCGCGAACACTGGCCAAGCATTTGCAAAATTTCCTGCTCCCGTTTAGAAAGCTCTTCGGTTTCTAACTTTGGGTGAGGGGCATTCATTCTTTCATCAATATAGTGCTCACCTTTGGCAACTTGACGGATGGCCAAACTTAGGAGCTCGGCGGGGGAGTCTTTAATCACAAAACCCTTGACCCCTAGCTGAAGGAAGCGCTGGGCGTACTCGGGCCGATTGTGCATGGTGAGAACCAAGATCTCTGTACGAGGGTAATTGGCGCGTGCAAATTTGGCGACCTCCAACCCGTTCATGGTGGGTAAGCCAATATCAAGAAGCATAACGTCCGGCGTGAGGGTCGCCATCTTGCTTAGGGCCTCAGCTCCGTCGCCGGCCTCGCCCACGACTTTGAAGTCTGCTTCATTTTCCAGTCGGGCCTTTATGCCTTCGCGAAAAACCGGATGATCATCAACTAAGAATACCTGAATAGCTTCTTGCATCTTCACTAGCTCCCTTTTGCTCTGGTGCCATAATCGAGACTCCCACGACAATTTTGGTGCCTTGGCCTGGAAGTGTCTCAACCGAAACGCGACCGCCAATGGCGGTGGCACGTTCCTTAATATGCTGTAACCCAAGCCCCGATCTCAGCTTCATAATTCGGCGGGCGTGCTCTTCCGTTTTTTGGCAAAATCCGATGCCGTTGTCGATGATTTCCAACTGCAATTCCAAACCGCGCAGAAAATAATTTAATCTTACCTTGGTTGCGCCCGAATGTTTTTCAATATTACTTAAGGCCTCCTGGGCGATCCGAAAGATGGCAAGTTCGAGAGGGGCCGCAAATCGGCTGAGATTTTCCGCAATGTTCTGATCGATTTCTATCTTCGTTCTGGCCTGCAAGTCATCACAAAGTGACCGGAGCGAGATGGCAAGCCCGAGATCATCCAGGATACTGGGGCGTAAGTTATGGGTAATCCTGCGAACCTCATCAATCGCCGTCATGAGCGAGCCTACCATCGGTGAGACAGAAGGATTAGTCCGACTCGAATCGCGTAGGAGATGCACAATAACGCCTAAATCTTGAATGACACCCTCGTGAATTTCCTTGGCAATGCGCAGGCGCTCTGTTTCCTGGGCATCGATAATCTCTTCGGCGTATCTTTTCAGCTCGGTCTCGACCTCCTGGCGAAGGGCAACCTCTTGATCGAGAATTCCTCCGATCCATTTGGCCACGAAGAAAACACAGATAACCATCACGGGAATAAAGAGCAGGTCCACCCAGACGGCCTTCTGGACCTCTTCAAATCCTAGCGCTGGGATGGCATTTAGACATACATGGATGATGCCAATAGTGGTGGCGAGGGGCACGGCAATTCGCAACAGCCTCGCCCGCACATTCATGCCAACCATGGGGCGAAGAAGATAGCTATCAGGACCGGCGGTCATAATAAACCCTAGGCCCAGGCAACAAAAGGCCAGAACCGTGGGGAGCGCCATAGGAATGATGGCCGTGCCGTAAAGAAAGGGCACAGGTCTCAGGTAACTTAAGCCGAAGGCCAAGCCTAAAATCATAATGGCGGCGCCCAGAGTGGTCAGGGTTTTTGAAAAAAGCCTTTTTTCCCGAGCATAAATTAAAAACAAAAAGGCAAGGCCGGCCAGCAAAAATCCCAGGGCCGTGACCGGTGACATGCGATTGGCGGGGACATCTCCGAATTGTTCATTGGAGGGAAAGAGATGGAACTCCAGAGGAAAGTTAAGGTGGAAGATAAAACTCATTGTGATCATGAGTCCGATAAATCCGATTAATGTCGAAACTAGGATGGCACTGACCCTTGCGGATTTAGGTAAACGCTCCAGGGTGAAGGCATATAACAATGGGCCTGACAGCATAAAGAGAACCGCCGTCAATGGTGCCATGGGAATACAAGACGATTTTAAACTCGATAAAAAAAGACAACCGTACTTCCACCCTAAAATACCAACCAGCCCAAGGGATGCCGTCATGACAGCGAAGTATTTCGTCCATCTCTTTAAGGTGATCTCGGTTTGCACTATCACTCCTGTGATCGACCGGCGTTCCCGGTCTTGAATTATCTTCCTCTGAAACGATAAAAGTCTAAGACGGAATGATTTGATTGACAACCCGGAACACCCACTCTGAAGTATAAAATTAATGACTTATAAAATAATTTGGGAAATTAAATTCTAGGTAAAAATACCCATACCATTTGGTTTAAAACGCTTTTAAGCTAAAGATCAATCAATCTACGAAAGGATTTATATGAAGATGCTTCTTTCTGTTTTCTTGCTAGCTTTGTCAGTTGGGGCGAATGCGACCCCAAGAACCGCCGAAGAGGCCCTTGGGGCCATGCATGATGAGGCCTTAAAACAGTTGATCGATGGCAATAAACGCTATGTCGAATCAAAGATGAACACCTGTCATGAGTCGACGGCGCAGCTCCGCACTGAATTGGCCAAGGGACAAAAACCTTTTGCCATTATTCTGTCATGCTCAGACTCGCGTGTTCCTCCGGAAATTATCTTTGACAAGACCTTGGGGGAACTTTTTGTGATCAGAGTGGCGGGCAATGTGGTCGATCCTATTATTTTGGGAAGCATCGAATACGCTGTCGAACATCTGAAGACCTCATTAATTGTTGTGCTCGGGCACGAAAAATGTGGCGCAGTTACCGCTGCCTGTCAGCTGAAGGTTAAGGTTAAGGAAAGTAAGGAATCCAAAGAATCTAGAGGATACGAGAATAGTGAGCGCAAAGAAGGGCATGCTTCGGCCGAGCATGGGTTTGATAACATCAGCGCTATCTTATCCCAGATTTCGCCTGCCGTGGCGACGGTTCGAAGAAGTTCTAACAAAAAGGACGCCGAATTTGTGGAAGAGGCGATTGATGAGAACGTTCGCTTGGTGGCGACAAATTTACGCCGACGTTCAAAGATCATTGCCGAGGAAGTTAAAATCGGGAAAGTCAGAATTGTGCAGGCGAAGTATGATCTTGATGACGGTCAGGTGACCTTTTTTAACAACCCTGTCGCACCGGTCGTTCACGAGATAGCGACAAAGCATCATACACCATAAGCTTTTAATTGGTGGGGAAAATCAAGCCGATATCCCCACCAATTAAAATGGGTCAAAAGTTATTTTTTCTTGGTAACTTTTTTTGCAGCTTTTTTCTTAACCACTTTCTTCGTCATCGTCCCGCAGCCGCCTTTCGTTTTGCAAACCATCACGTACTCCTTGAAAAATGTTTGTTGAGTCAATTATGCGACAAGATGTGACAAAGGTCCAGCCGGTAGGCCAGAATCATTTTCAATGAACATCGTGATTAACTTGCTAACAGGCCTTATTGCATTTTTACACCTTTATTTTTTACTTTTGGAGATGTTTCTTTGGACCACTCCCAAGGGACTTAAAATTTTCGGTAATACTTTGGAAAAGGCCAGGATGACGAAGGTCCTGGCGGCCAACCAGGGGCTTTATAATGGTTTTTTGAGTGCTGGTTTGATTTTTAGTTTATGTTCTCCCTCCGCTGAAATTGCCTTTCAACTGAAGGTCTTTTTTCTTTCCTGTGTGCTGATTGCAGGAATCTATGGGGGCTTCACCGTTGGTAAAAAAATTCTTTTTATTCAGGCCGCGCCGGCCGCCTTGGCCTTGATCCTGGGCCTGGGTCAGGTCATTTTTCCATAGTCCGCAGTCTTTATCAAAAAAGTTGAATGTCGTCAGGAGAAATGCCCCCGGGCGTGATGGGCGTGGCAGCCGGGATGCTGGCACCGTGCTTCCGCTTGGGCCCACAGTGCTTTTTTGATCGCCGTTGGAATCCCCTGAGTTTGCTTTTCTACCCGCGCCGGCGCAGGTGAGTTCAACCTTGACCAAAATCGCGATGTGCTTACGGGTGTCTAATCTTTTGACATTTTCATTTCCTCCTTTCAAATACTTAAAACGAAATTAAGCGGCATTGATCTTGAAGGAATGGGCCTGTCGGTCTGTCCCACCAGAACTGTATGCCAAGGAGGTGTACCATGTCTTATCGGATCAATATATTTTTGGCCCTTTTGATTTTTCTTCTGCTGGCAGCATGCACGCCTGAAGGTGAGTTACCTAAGCCAAGTGATGACGTCATCGTTGATTCGCCAGCGCCGCCTTCACCTCCTCCTGTCGGTGGAGTTGAGCCCATCGCACCTCTTCTTCCGCCCGTCGAAGAACCGGTCGTTGAGGTTGAACCGGTTCCCGTTGCTACACCTGTCCCAGTTATTATAGTGGCACCACCACCGACCCCGGTTCCGCCCGTGCCAGTGCAAGTCCCCGACCTGAGATGTCTCTCAATGAGTTATGAGGAACCCTATGTGAAAGGTGTCTTTCTCAATCAAGGCGCGGGAGTGGTGAATCATTCATTTGTGGTTGAGCTGAGCAAAAATGGGGGGCAGAGTTCCCGCCAGGAAATTGGTGAAACTCTTGATCCCGGCGAGCAAAGAGAAATTAAGTTCCATATTGACAGTATCGGTCGCCCAACGGGAACAACTTCGCAATTCACCCTGCGCTTGGATTTGAACGCGGAAATAATAGAATCGCTTGAAAATAATAATCAGCTTACCACCTCCCTTGCCATTCCCTATTTAGTCTTACCCGAGTTCAAGGCCGTGTCCTTAAACTTTGAAGGTGAGATCATGACCTTGAGCTATCAGTTCACAAAATTGCCCGGCCAATATTTTCAAGGGAAGACCTTTTCCATTGGCGTCTGGGTGGGAGAAAAGCTCGAATACCAGATTGAGAATCGCGCTGCCGATCAGTATGATGCCGTCCATATTATTCGCGGAATCAGTATTCCCGGGGATACAGGGATAAAAGAGATGCGCGCCCCCATTCCTTTGGAATTTGCCTCCTTCAGAGGAAAAGAATATCGCTTTGCTGTTCTTTTGGATCACAGCTATGAGCTTTTTGAATCGTATCGCCAAGACAACTGGCTGGAGATTCCCCATATTTTAAATCCACTTCCAGGAGAAAGTGCAGATCAGATGCCGGATTTGGAAATGGACCAGGCCTATCTCATTATGAACGGGACCTATCTGACGGTGCGAGTGAGAAATCACGGCCCCCACCTTAGTCTCGGAAACGGTCTACGCTTTCGCTTTACGGTTGAACGGTGTGGTGACTCGGCCCTCTCCGATGCCTGGCAGGTTCCGCTGGGGGATTTTGTGCAATTTTCAATCCCGGTCTCAAAGTTGCCGGGCCTGGGGCAGAATTGTCCGACGCGCTTTACGCTCGATCCGCAAAATTTGATTAGCGAAGCCAATGAACAGAACAATGTTTTTGAGTTGAGTTCTCTTCTTATTCCTGGCCCACAAGCTCCGGCCTATCCCGATCTCTTAATGCAGACTCTCTGGATACAGCGCGAGCCTTCCTATGTCACGCTCACCGTTTCATACCTGATGCCACGCTATCTCGAACAGACGCCCCAGGTGCGTATGAAGGTCGAGCGATGTGGTCAGACAGCTTATAGTCGTTTTTTGACTCTGACACCGAACATGGACCTCTTTGGTCTGGGACTTTTTGGGGATGAAATTCCCGGGCGTGGTCTGACATGTCTTACGACGATTACTCTCGATCCGGATAACTTTGTGCGCGAAAGTAATGAGACCAACAATGTCATGACAGGCATGATGTATTTTTACTGATTGGATGATAAATGTATAATAAACTTTACATAACCAAAAGTAAAGTTTATTATACATTTATGGGAAAAACAAAACTAACCTTAGACATTCAAAACTCCATAGGAGAGTTAAGGGCCGAGCATCAGCTAACCCAGCAGCAGCTCGCGGATGAAATCGGCGTGACCAGAGTCACCGTACATGCCATCGAAAATGGAAATTATAATCCATCACTTGAGCTGGCCTTTAAAATTGCCCTTTTTTTTAAAACTGATCTCAACCGCGTTTTTAAGGTAAGAAACAAGGGGAAATTGTGATGAGTAAATTTGACCGACTGGTAACGAAGTACCTTCTCTATGCGATTCCATGTCTTATTATTCTCTTTGTCTGGGGAATAGTGAAGTATCCGGAAGATGCCGGTGAGGGGCTCCCACAGACCTTGCGCACCTTATGGGACACCTTGGGATGGATTTTTATCCTATGGACGACAGGCAGCCTTTATCTCAGCATCAAAATGCTCTTTTCAAAAAGCTTAAGAGACGGGCTACTCAAAAAACTGGCCCGGATTCAAGATCGCGATGAGCGCGAGGAAATTATTTCCGGCAATGCCGCGAAATTTTCATTTCTGTCGACGCTTGCTCTTTTGTGCTTGTTTTTATTTTTGAGTCTGTGCACGATGCGGCTGGAGCGAAGACCTGCGAATGATCCGCGACCTTCAAAAAATGTGATCTCCCTGGGGATGCAGTTTAAGTTAATTGATACTCTGTCTTATAAGAAGGAAAGTCAGGGGCGTGAAGGGGAGGTGATCGTCGATTACTCTGAATTCCCGCTCACGAAGGCCGCTCTTATCATTCTTCTAATCGCCTGGCAGGTTGGGAGCTATCATTACCGCGCCCGTCGTGAAATGCTAGGGTAGCGATCATGCCAAAAATACTATGTCTATTTTTGTTATTTTTTCTGACAGGTCAAAGAAATGCGGAAGTTTTTCAGGTGTGGGGGCAGATTATCAAAGTAAGCGAACAGCAGGCCTTTCACGGGCATCGCTATTTTATATATTATACAAAAGACAAAAAAGAGTACGCTTATCCGATCGCGATAAAGACCATAGCACAGGAAAAAATGATCAAGGGACATGTGCGCAAGTTGGCCAAGATTTCTGGCAGTATTCATTCGCTTAAAATAGACAATGACGGGGCCTCGGTCACCTTCGTTTATTTTTCTCCACGGAGTATTTCGCCATTATCACTTTCCCAGTTGAGCAGTGACAGGCCAAAGAGCATTCAGGAAAAGAAACCACGCCTACTTTCTGCTGAAAACTACACGGAAGGGGGTATCAGCATTCCCGACGATGCCGCCAATTACGCCGTTTTTACCGCCGGGGCGCTCCTGATCGGGAGCATCCTAAGCGACTATCTTCAGAAGAAATAGCAGTTACAGTAATTCTTGAAAATAGCGAATCACCTCGGGTTTGGTTGCCAGGCGATTTTTGTCCTCCAGCTCGGCCATCTTTTCATTATGCTTTCGCACTTTCTTATTAAATCTTTCCTGCTGCTTGCGTTCCTTCTTGGTCGCTCCATCGATGGCAATCTCGCGCTTATATTCAATCACCGGGCCGAAGGCGGTCCCGATCTTACCGGTGCATAGTTCGCTGGCATCATTGGATGTTTTCACCGCGGCCGCCAACTGTTCGGCGGACACGCCGGTGGCCACTTCACTGATGTGCTGATGAAACTCGGCAAAGACCTCACTGCTCTTAGAGAGTTCTTTTGCCAAATGCTTGTTGAAGCGGGCCAGGAACCGATTGTGTCGGCGGACCTGACGGTTTAGGCGTTTTTGGTGACGTCTTTCATCTCGCGTCTGCCCGTCAACGGTCACTTCCTTTTGTACATCAGTTCTCATCTCGGGATATTTCCCCGTGGCGCGGTACTCAGATTCGTTGAGGAGGCGAACAATATCATGAAGTGGGTTATTGCGAATCTCTTTGGCCCCCCAAAGTCCTAAGGTGAGACCGAGGGGAAGAATCAAGGCCCCCGCAATTCCGGCCCCTGCAGATCCGAAGATGGCATAGGCACCATAATAGCCGAGCAGAGATATCCCATTGCCGTTAATCTGGATGGCGCGCGGGAGAATGGGGGAATCAATTTTTTTCATGTAATCAGCCTGGCAGGTGGCGAAGGCCTGGCTGCCTACGGTTAGGGAAAACAGGATGGCCAAAATAACCTTCTTTGCGCTCATGATAATTGACTCCGTTTTTAAAGATTGTGGCCATCTAGCAAATTTCAGAAGTTCCTGCCATTTAGAAAGGTAAACCTTGTATTTATTACCTTCTGATACATAAGTGCTACTTATTGGTAAGCATTATAAAATATAAGTTTTACTTTCGCGATGAAACCACTATCTTCCGCGCAACTTAAAACAACCGCTAACCCATTAGGAGCTATGTATGAAAACAATTTTTGGAATTATCTGCGCGATCTGTTTGTTCTCAAGTTTTGCCCAAGCCACCTCCCTGCATCCCGACACCTTTACACAAAGTGCAAAACTATTAACCTGGGAGTTCGATGCTGAGAGCTTTCTCTCGACCCGAGGTGTCCGTGGTGGAACGGTGAGTGTGAATGCAGTTTCCAAGATCATCTCTATCCGTTTTGATCTTCGAAATAACTGTCCCCCTCATGCTTTTTGCATAGCTTATATCCCCACCAAGGAAGTGACCTTGCCTCTTAAAAAAGTCGTTACCGATAGCTGTGGCAGCGTGACCTATACCGCCGAGCTCAATAAGCTTCCAGTTGACGGGATTCATGAAAAAATTGTGGTGACAGATGTAAGTCAATCAATTTGTGAGATGGTGTACGTCGCTCCCACCATGATTACCTACTCAGAAGGTTACTTTAATCATCAAGATGGAAAATTTGTGAAGACAAAGTCTTATCTAACCGCTGATCGTCTTGAATAATTAACTTACTTAAAAGTATCTCGATGAAGGCCCCGACCGGGGCCTTTTTCATTTCAATCTTCCAGAGTCGTTGCTTCGAATTCCGTCACTTCACCTTCCTCAGTTTTAAACTTGATCTGGATTGGTTTGCAGCAGACCTCGCAATCTTCGATGTACTCCTGATTGTCGAGCGTGGTTTCGATGACTACGGAGATGGGGGAGCTGCAGTAAGGGCAGTTAAAGAAATATTCCTCTTCACCTTGCATGGCCCACCTCCTTCCATTTTCTGGTCAGCGACGGGCAGACTTGCCCTTCAAAGCTGACCGCTTTCATGAGATCAAACTCAGAGGCATGACCCCAGCTCCATGACCCGTCAGACTTCTGATTGTAGCTGCGGGTATCAAATAAATTGTAGCGTTTGAGGATAATACCTTTATCCGTCAGCTGCTGTGAAACAAGCTCCTTGACCTCATTAACCAACTCTTCTGGGATGGTCTTGCCGGAGATTTCTCGCCACTTTGCCAGGAAGTAATATCCTCGAAAAAAATCATATTCGTAAAATCGCGGGAATCTTATTTCCATCCAGCTTGGGTCGATAACTTCCCCGGTTGAAATTTTGCGGAAAAGCCGCTGCCCAATTAAATAGTCGGCCCCTCTATCCAAAAAAGCTATTTCTTCTCCACTGAGTTCTCGTTTGCGGCAAAATAACACGGCTTCGAGGCACGGTAGTGTGGATACGATAGAGCTTTTAGAATGGGCCTTGGCATAGGCCTTCTCGTCACAGTTCAGCCCACCGTCCGGTAGCTGATAGCGCAGAAACCATGGGCGCATCCAGGGAAGCTCCTCATCAACATCAATACCATAGCTAAAAAGGACCTGATAAAGACAACCGACCTCACAAAGGCAGGCGATGTTGGTAATGGGGTTAATTCCCGCGGTGATGTCCTCCGGCTTGATCGGAAACACGGGTAGGTAATGGGTCTTGAGAACCTGGACCATTTTTGCCATGGTCTCGGCGGGAATTTCTGCCGTTAAATCCATCTCGTGGAGGAGAAGCATGTGCCACCAGGGGCCGTTCCATTTTGGCCAGTAGGGATCTCGTTCGATACTTTTTAAGGCTTCGGATGAGCCAAGATAGGATCGTGTTTTTTCTAAAGCGGAGGTGAGGGAGTTCATGAAATAAGATCCTTAAACCACGCTCCAAAATTTACACACTTTCCCGTGGGATGTCGATTTTATGTTATTTTATCTTTGACGCTGGGGAAGAGGAGGGAGTCATGAAGTCAACTATGTATTTTTTACAGGCCCTCGTTCTCGTTCTTGCCCTCATGCCCGCCCTGGCCAAAACCGAGCTATGCCAGGTCGCAGAGCAAGATCTTTTGGCCCGGGAAAGATTTATCTCCAACTTGCAGGTCGCCAATAGAAATGATTTGGCCGATATCTCAAAAACTGAACGTGATACGCGAAGCACTCTTCGGGCCATGAACGGGGCCCACCTTGCTTCTAAAATATCCATGACCGTGTCGGCCGTGGCGGGTCTCGTGGCGGGAGGCGCGGCCATCTCGTCGCTTTATTTTTCCGGCCAGAGTGTGAGCTTCCTAGGTATGGCGGTCCATCCGGGAACCATCGGCGCTCATCTCTACAGCACCTATTCGATCGGGTCGAACGTGGTTACCCTCGGGCAGGTGGGATGGGATATCTGGAATGATGAGAGAACCCCTCAGGAATATTTGCAGGATCAGATGGATCAGTTGGGACGCCAGTCCATCTTTTCTGCCGATGCCATTTTATTTATCACCGCGCCCAGATGGGGGGGCTGGAGTGACAAATTGCAATCTCCACTCATCCAGCAAAGTTTTTTAAAGCTAGATCAGTTTTATCGGGAGAATATTCGCGTCATTAACGACAACGGCGGTGTCTGGTCTTATGTTGGTGAGTTCTGGCACAAGAAGGGTCAGAAGCGTGCGGCACTTGATTATGCCGTGGCGAGTGAGGCGGTGAAGTTGCAGAAACTCCGCATTGCCTATTTCGACCTGCTGATTAAGACTCTTTCTCAGCATCGTCGTTATTGCTACTTCGCGGTCAATGATTAATCGCCGAGCTTGGCCAATAATTTTCGGTAGTCTTTCAGGTCGGACTCTACATCGGGAGGTTGTTTGCCCTGCTCAAGGCCAAGTTTGAGACCCTGTACCACAGCATGCTCGAGGCCATCCATATTAGGTTTATCAATAAAATCCAAGGCACCATATTTTGCCACTTCAAGCATTAAATCTTTATTTCCATGACCGGTGTAAAAGATAAAGGGCACCTCATTTTTTAGCTCCCGTGTTTTCTTAATGACTTCCACGCCATTCATCCCGGGCATAAAAATATCGCAGATCACACAGTGAACGTGTCCCTCCTTCAAAACCTCAATCGCCTTGAAGGGATTGTCACAGGTCACAATGTTATCTGCGATGCCGGCCAACAGCTCGGCCACATTTTCGAGGAGAACTTTTTCATCATCAATAATCAAAAGGGTTGTTTTCCTCATAGCTACCTGCTTTTTTCTGGAATAAAAAGTTTAATTAAGGCCCGTACGCAATCAGCATCATAACGGCTGACCTTTTCGCGATCGGAAACGAATTTTTTTAAGGTATTTGCCGGACGTTCGTTGGGATTTTGCAAAACATCATCAACAAAGCCCGATACCAGAGACAAGATCTTGGCGGGGGGGTAAATTCTCATGGCGGAAATTCCATTGGGGAACCCCAGTCCATTGCAGTACTCATGATGCTGATAGATGATCTGACGGACCCGCTCCGGTATATGCTCAATATTTTGGAGTAATAGCAGTCCCTCTTTGGGATGAGAGCGAAAGGCCTCAGGGTGTTGTAGGACAAATTGTTCAAAAGATGCTGGAGGAAGTTTTTCCCGCGCCTTGGGCAAACCGATATCCTGTAATAAGGCGGCCAAAATTATCTGATCGATGGTTTGGGTATTAACCCAATCCAAATTTTTGGCCACCAGGAAAGCATAAAAAGCACTGACGGCGGTGGCACTTTTTCTTTCGGGAAAGGCCTGTGAGAGATTGTGCACAAGGGCCGTGAGAACGGTGGATCTCGCCACGATAAAGCTATTGAATTCGACACGCTTACTCGCCTCTTGAAGGAGGTTGCTGGATATGCCGAGCAAAAAAGGTTTTACTTCTTCACTGTTTGAAATGTTCAAAATATTTACACTCATATTTAATTATTATTCCCTGTTCCCATTTTTTTTCCTAGGAAAAAACCAATTTTCTTAGACGACCAGGTCCGTCGGTCATAGATGTGCAAAAAAGATAATTATCATACTGGCCACTGTTGCCTCTTTTTTTTATTGATGATAGTTGTTAAGAGCTAGACTGACGTTGATTATTTTGTTGGATTGGCCTTCGCGATTGCGAGAACGGACAGCTCCCACAAAGGTACTGGTTCAAAGTCGGCAAATCATGGTTTTTGAGAAGCCCTACCTGGTGATGTTTGGTTAAAAAATTATTTGAAGGAGGCATGTTTTTTTAACCCACCCTGGTCCTGAGACTTCTGCAAGATCGGATTTACTCTTTGGTAACCGCTACTATCTTATCTGCGCCAGCTTTTCCCAAGGGCATGTCCCTTAAGTGTCAATTTAATTTTTATTTATGAAGGAGTTGTCATGCTGACAAAAAGTGGAAAGGTATTTCCATCCTATGCGTATTTTTTAGTTTTTACGTGCTTGCTCTTGCTGTTGGGCTGTAATAGTCAGACCGATCTTCCCAAGTTACTTGAGGGGACTCTGATCTTAAAAAATGTCACTCAGCCAAGCGCAATTTACCCTCAATCACTCACTGAACTCGATCTCAAAATTGAGAATACCGGGTTGGCACGTGCGGCCATTGGTGAGTTTGCCATCACAGAAGGCGCTGCCAATTTTCGTGTGAGCGGCGGAACCTGTGGAACGAGTTTGTTGAATTTGGCACCAGGTGAGAGCTGTAATTATCTCTTGGAGTTTAATCCTTCGACTGAGGGAATGTATTCCTTTGGGTTTACGTTGGGCTATTATTCCGGAGATAGTACTGTCTTAAAGCAGCTGAAAATGGGGCTGCAGTTTCAAGTTGTGACCAACGCTCCTGCGCCGGTGCCGACTCCACTGCCTACCCCAACGCCAACCCCAACCCCCGCCCCAGTGATCAAAGGAAAGCTGGTGGTTGAAAATCTTCTCACCTTTGGTGATACGGTGGTGAACAATAAAAAAAGCGTCACCTA